>UMHC01009064.1_pt1 | contig 261386 bp, 214 predicted proteins | sample 1965381 | NCBI WGS metagenome assembly UMHC01 (sample SAMEA4836083, study PRJEB28245) | human gut metagenome | biome: gut microbiome; material: fecal sample | place: Denmark | collected 2008 | reverse complement strand
AAAAGTGATTGAATCCTGCGGGGAAGAGCTTTAACTGAATCCATGCAAAAAATGCTCGGTCAAGAAATGATGTAATCTGTCCACTTGCTCCCGCATAATAGACTGGAGAGCCTAATACGATTCCGTCTATTGCAAGAGCATTTTTAAAGGGTGCGCCGGAAGAACTTACAGCAAAGGATGGTGTTTATCGGCATATGGCAAAGACACAGCTTCAGGCAGCAGGCTGGAAATTGTAAAAAGCAGTTGACCTCCCCTTTATTCCGTCATAAGATAAAAAAGATAGTGAGCATGCTATTGCGGAAACAGATAACGAAGGAAAAAAGAAAATGAGTTTTTTAGAAAGAAAAACCACAAAAGATGGTATGGCAGCAGGTCAGAAAGCCAGCGTAGATAATATTTATGCGCTGGATGGCAAAGTGCCGGTTTTAAATGCAATTCCATTTGGCTTGCAGCATATTTTAGCTATGTTTGTAGCCAATATTGCACCGATTCTGATTGTGGCAGGGGCCTGCGGAATGGATGCAAAGAATACGGCAATGATTATTCAGAGTGCAATGATGATTGCCGGAATCGGAACACTGATTCAGTTATTCCCAATCTGGAGAATCGGTTCGAGACTTCCGATTGTCATGGGAATTTCCTTTACCTTTGTATCCATTGCCTGTGTCATTGGCGGACAGTATGGCTATGGAGCAATCATGGGAGCGGTTCTTGTTGGAGGTATCGTAGAAGGTGTCCTTGGACTTTTATCCAAATACTGGATGAAACTGGTAACACCGATTGTAGCAGCTACCGTTGTAACAGCAATTGGATTTTCCCTGCTTGAAGTAGGCGCAGATTCCTTTGGTGGTGGCAGCAGCAGTGCAGATTTCGGATCTGCAACCAACTGGATACTTGGAACTGTGACACTGGTATGCTGTATCGTATTTAATATTGTAGCAAAATCCTATTTCAAACAGTTATCCGTACTGTTTGGACTGATTGTAGGTTATATTGTGGCATTGTGTATGGGTGTGGTAGATTTTTCAGCACTTTCCGATACAAGCCTTCTGGCACTGCCGCATCTGATGCCATTTAAAATGGAATTTCATGCAGATGCTATTGTCGCATTTGTTTTGATATTCTTAGTGTCAGCAACCGAGACAATTGGAGATACCTCGGCACTGGCATCATCCGGCTTAAACCGTGATGTCACCCAGAAAGAGACTGCGGGTTCACTTGCCTGTGACGGATTTGTCAGTGCATTATCTTCGGTATTTGGCTGTATGCCGATTACATCCTTCAGCCAGAATGTAGGTCTGGTTGCCATGACCAAGGTTGTAAACCGTTTTGTCATTGCAACGGGGGCCATAATTATGATTCTGGCAGGAATTTTCCCGGTAGTAGGTGCAGTACTTGCCACACTGCCAAGTGCAGTTCTGGGCGGATGTACAATTATGATGTTCGGAACTATTGTAATCAGTGGACTGCAGATGATTGGAAAATGTGGATTTTCCCAGAGAAATATTACCATATCGGCACTGTCCTTAAGTATCGGATTAGGCTTTACCCAGCTGCCGGATTTATTTGCAATCTTCCCAGGCATTATCCGTTCTATCTTTGCAGAAAACTGTGTAGCAGTTGTATTCCTTACTGCCATTATTTTGAATCTTGTATTGCCTAAAAATATGGAAGTAGAACGTCAGGAAAAGTAGCAGAGGAGAGCATATGAATATAGCAGTATATTGCGGTTCATCCGCAGGAAGTAAGGAAGCATATACCATCGGTGCAGTAGCCCTTGGCATGTGGATTGCAGAGAACGGACACACACTGGTATACGGTGGAACCCGGGGCGGATTGATGGGAACCATAGCCAATTCCGTATTATCCAATGGTGGAAAAGTAATCGGTGTACTGCCACAGGTGGAATCCATTCAAAACCGCAGACACCAGTTTTTGACAGAGTACATAGATACGAAAGATATGGCGGAGCGGAAAGCGAAAATGATAGAGTTAGCAGATGTTTACATCGCACTGCCGGGTGGTCCGGGAACCTTAGACGAGTTATCGGATATCATATCCCTGCAGCGTCTTCACATCAATGAGAATCCATGTATTCTTTATGATATTGATGGCTTCTATCAGCCACTGAAAGCATTTTTCGAAGAAATGCAGACCTCAGGCTTTGCAGCAAAAGAAGATTTTAACCGGGTACTGTTTTCAAAGGACTTATCGGAAATTGAGACATTTATTCAGAGTCGTTGAAAGAAGATTATGGAAAGTCAGGGCAGAGGTCAGCAATATAAAATACAGACAGAAAAGAAAACTTATAGAAAAAAACTCATAGTAAATTCCGACTGGGAATCTGCTATGAGTTTTCTTTTATCCTAGCAACTGTTCTACATAATCTTTAATTGCCATATTGTCTTCCGGCATCTGGCAGCCGACGATATACATGCCTTCGTCGTCGGAACTTCGGATAATATGACCTTCCAAAGCAGCCTGATCCGGTAAATCAAAGGAAAGGATATTTAAGAGAATATCAGTCCCTTTGCTATCTGCAAAGAACGGTGCATCGCAAAGGAAAGCAAATCCGTTGGCACTGATATTTTCCATACGTCCCTGGAAGGTTTCTCCGGTGTTCTTAACTGTAATATTACAGAAATTGGAAAGGTCGGCACGAGGATATTTCCGTCTGTTTAAAATATTTGGACTGCCGGTGATTTCTACGACGAAATCAGAGGTTATTTTATCTACATGGATGGAAGCATTATCCCAGCAGTATAGTACATTTCCAACAGTAATCTGGATGGAACAGGATTCGCTGTTACGAAGAGAAATCTTTTCTCCCAGAGAAAGTATAATCTGGTTGGAATACTGTTTCAGAACTTCACCATGGAAAACATGGTCAGGGTTCTCCGTCAGGCGGATGGTTACTTTCATACCAGGGTTGATATCCTCAATACCCATGAAGCCGCCGATTCCAAGCTTGCACATCAATGCCTGGATTTCATTTTCTATGCTGTTAATATTGTTAGCACTTTCATCATATTTACTTACCATACGCTGACTGATATCATCGGAATCATGAATGCAGAGTGTCATGGTATCGACAATTTCAGAAATATACTTCATGTTTTCTACTAACTGTCGGTTTGATGTTTCCACTTCTTTGATTGCATTGTCAATGACCTGTATATGCTCACCCATCTGAGATGAGTCAGCGGTAATTTTATTTACGTTTTCGCCGGTCAGTGTGACTTTCTCAAGAGTAAGCTGAATAAGTTTTAAGGTCTCTTCAATGGATTTTGTCATCTTGCCGGAGATTTCATCCAAACGCATCAGCGCATCCTGGATCTGTTTGGATGAAGCCTTGGTTTCAGTGCTCAAGGTACGGATTTCTTCAGCAACAACAGCAAATCCTTTTCCTGCTTCTCCGGCTCTTGCAGCTTCGATGGAAGCATTTAATGCCAAAAGGTTTGTCTGACCGGAAATATTATCAATGGTTCCGGTTTCAGATTTTACTTTTTCAAATTCAGAAGTAAATTCCGTAAGAACCTGTTCTACTTCGCTGGAAAGCTTTGACATAGTGCCGGCAGTTGTAACCAGACCCTCTAAGTCGGCAGAACTAATCTGTGCATGGTGAATGGATTCATCCGTCAAAGATACCATTTCGTGAATCATGGATACAACATGCTCAACCTGGGAATTGATGTCAGTTGTCATATCAAGGGAAGAAGTCGTACGGTTCTGTAATTCCTGATTGTTGTTGGTCAGATTGTTCATTCCTTTTAAGACAACGTCAGAACCGTGTTTATTTTCATTAGCCAGTTCCCGGACAACGGTGATACCGTCCATAACGTTATTGCTGGCAGTTTTCACCTTTTCTACGGTATTTACCACACGATGTAAATCATCCTTGATACTGTCTGTCAGTGCACCGTCAGCCTCATTTAAATGGCGGATGGACATGATATAACAGATATAGCACAGAATCAGGCAGGATATCTGCAGCTGATAATTCTTTACATCAGTAGCAGTGGTGCAGCTTAATACCATATAGCGGTAAATAATACTGATCACTACGCTGATAGTATTTGCAATACCGCACTGCAGCATGAATTTCCGGTCTTTAAAAATAATTAAAAGACTGGTTACCGGCAGAATGTAGGTAAATGCAATTGGGGATGCTGTGGTACATAAAAGATAAGTATAAAAGATACCGTAACCAAGCACCAGTATATAGCGATAGATGTCAGTAGTTTTGCCTTTGATTTTTAGAAATAATTCTCCAATAAAAAATGGAATCCAGCAGAGCAGAACAAAATAGAGATACTGCTTCGATGGATAGAGACCGTTGGACATATCGGCACCATAGTTAGCGGTCAGCAGCAGGGAAAATATAAGCCAGATTCTGCGGGCTTTGATATTGGCCTTGGCTTTAAAAACATTTTCATCATAATTCATAGATATTCTTAATCCTTCTCTTTCGCACAATGATATAATAAGCTGATTTAATTCTAAGCCATTTTTTTGTGGTTTTCAAGGTATTTTATGGAAAACATAGCTTGCTTTTTTGTGGGGAATGTGTATAATGAAAATCGTTGAAAAACGGGGTGCTCGCACAGGCGGGCTGAGAGTAAGCAGAAGCTTTAACCCAGAACCTGATTTGGATAATGCCAACGTAGGGAGATAACGAAACGCAGGTGCGATTACTTAGTGTGCAGGAATCTTTTTTACAGAGGTCCTGCACTTTTGTTTTTGCAGGTAGTGAGGAGAAATCACATATGAATATTACAAGAGAACAGCTTCTTCTTTATGCCATTACCGACCGTAGCTGGCTTAAGGGAGAGACCTTATATGAGCAGGTAGAAAAAGCATTGAAGGGCGGAGTTACTTTAGTGCAGCTTCGGGAAAAAGAATTATCTGAGCCGGAATTTGAAGCAGAAGGCAGAAGCCTTTTGGAACTCTGCCACCGTTATAGGGTACCATTGATCATCAATGATAATGTGGAACTGGCAGAAAGGATAGGAGCCGATGGCGTGCATGTGGGACAGTCCGATATGGAGCTGACCCGTGCAAGAGAAATTCTTGGAACAGATAAAATCATCGGAGTGACTGCGAAAACAATAGAACAGGCACAGGCAGCAGAAAAAGCCGGTGCAGATTACTTAGGAAGCGGAGCCGTATTTGGCAGCAGCACCAAGACTGATGCAAAGCCGATGGAACTAACCCTCCTGCAGGAAATCTGCCAGAGCGTCACCATCCCCGTAGTCGCAATTGGCGGCATCAACCACGATAACATCCTGAAATTAAAAGGATGCGAAATTGCAGGAGCAGCAGTTGTAAGTGGAATCTTCGCATGTGAGGACATCGAAGAGGGAACGAAAGAACTGTTGCAAAAAGTGAATATGGTAGTAAAAAATCATGAATAAGATAGGGCATAAAAAAGTCTTACTTATATAAAGTGCAGATGATGATAAGATGAGTCTTATTTTGAATGAGGAAACACGCTGTCCTTGGAATACCATTTCTTTGTCTTTCCTGGGACACTTGGATTTCCCCTATTCAACAGGCAACGCCGGCATCATGGATGTGCCGGCGAGGCGGAATGGAGCATGGATGCGACTTTTCGCCGTTTGCCGGAAAAAAGATATACTTACGGGAAATTCTAGTGACCCTGAAAGACAAAGAAGGTATGCAAGGGCAGCGGGATTGCTCATTGGAAATATAGTAAGATATATCATCGCCTGCAATGTAATAACAAACCACAGCGGCAGATTGGGGGCACCACCTTAGGTCGCTATACAAAATTAATGCAAAGGAGACAAATGTATGAACACAGCATTAACAATCGCTGGAAGTGATTCCAGTGGAGGCGCCGGCATCCAGGCAGATATTAAGACGATGACCGTCAATGGCGTATACGCCATGAGTGCGATCACGGCACTTACTGCCCAGAATACAACCGGCGTAACAGACATTATGGAGGTAACTCCAGAATTTTTGGCAGAGGAGCTGGATCGTATTTTTACGGATATATATCCGGATGCAGTGAAGACCGGAATGGTCTCTTCCAGTGCTCTGATAGAGACAATTGCGGACAAACTGACAGCGTACCACGCAAAAAATATAGTCGTGGATCCTGTTATGGTAGCGACCAGCGGAGCAAAGCTCATCAGCGATGACGCTATCGGTACATTGAAAACTAAATTATTGCCTCTGGCAACTGTTATAACTCCAAATATCCCGGAAGCGGAAGTGCTTTCCGGTATGGAGATAAAGACAGAAGCAGATATGGAAAAAGCAGCAGAAATCATTTGTAAAACCTTCGGTTGTGCCGTGCTGTTAAAAGGCGGACATCAGTTAAATGATGCCAATGATTTGCTCTGGCAGAAGGACAAAGAGCCGGTATGGTTCCACGGAAAGAGAATTGACAATCCAAACACCCACGGAACCGGTTGTACCTTATCATCTGCCATAGCATCTAATCTTGCCAAGGGACGCAGCCTGGAAACATCCGTGCAGTACGCAAAGAATTACATATCCGGCGCACTGGCAGCCATGTTGAATCTGGGAAAGGGAAGCGGCCCGATGAATCACGCATTTGCAATAGAAGGAGAATATACCAATGAATGAGAAGAAGACATCTGTATTCAGTAACGGATTAATCTGGTTTGGAGCCGGCGTATCCATTGCTGAAATTTTAACCGGAACTTATTTTGCACCGCTTGGATTTGGAAAAGCCATGGCAGCTATCTTATTAGGACACTTAATTGGTGGACTGATGATGTTTGCAGCAGGGATGATTGGTGCAAGAGAACGAAGAAGTGCCATGGAAACCGTAAAAATGAGCTTTGGAGAGAAGGGAAGCCTTCTTTTTGCAGCGTTGAATGTATTGCAGCTGGTAGGATGGACAGCCATAATGATTTATGATGGCGCACTGGCAGCCAATGGTGTCATTCCGGTAGCAAACTGGTTCTGGGCAGCCATTATCGGAGTCCTCATTATCCTTTGGATCCTGATTGGACTTACCAATCTTGGAAAGCTCAATACCGTTGCAATGACCGCATTATTTATCCTGTCACTGGTATTGTTTAAAGTGATTTTTATTGGAAATGGAGCCATTCCGGCAATCGTGGATGATGGAAGCCTTACCTTTGGCGCAGCCGTAGAGCTTGCGGTAGCAATGCCACTTTCCTGGCTGCCATTAATCAGTGATTATACAAGAGAAGCAGAAAAACCATTTGCAGCAACCGCAGTCAGCGTTGTTGTATACAGTCTGGTCAGTATTTTCATGTATGTCATTGGTATGGGTGCAGCACTTATTACCGGTGAATATGATATTGCACAGATTATGTTAAAGACCGGATTTGGTATCGTAGGACTTGTGATTATCATTTTCTCAACAGTAACAACGACTTTCTTGGATGCTTATTCTGCAGGTGTTTCCAGTGTATCCATTTCTGAGAAAATCAATGAGAAATGGGCAGCAATTATTGTAACGGTAATCGGAACTGTTGCAGCAATTGTATATCCAATGGATAACATTACAAATTTCTTATATCTTATCGGTTCTGTCTTTGCGCCGATGATTGCCGTACAGATTGCAGATTACTTTATTTTAAAGAAAGCCAATGCAAAAGACATGGCATTTCAGTGGCGTAATCTTGGTGTCTGGCTTATCGGATTTGTGCTTTACCGTGTGCTGATGCACATTGATACTCCGGTTGGAAATACACTTCCGGATATGGTGGTTACCGTCATTCTCTGCGTGATTGTGGAAAAAGTTGCAGAAGCAGTAAAGAAAAACTAAGAGGTTCCCGTCCTCTCGGATGGGAACAGAAGAGAGGACAAAATGAATCACAAATCAAACTTAAAGAAATTAACCGTAACCGCAATTTTTGCAGCAATCGCAGTCGTAGGAAGCCTGTTTTCATTTCCGGTATTCGGCTCAAAATGTGCCCCGGTACAGCATCTTGTAAACGTACTGTGTGCTGTTCTGGTAGGACCTTGGTGGGGACTTGCCCAGGCATTTATTGCATCCTTAATCCGTAACCTTTTAGCATTGGGAAGTCCACTGGCATTTCCGGGAAGTATGTGTGGAGCACTTCTTGGAGGACTCCTTTATAAATATGGAAAGAAACTCCCATTTGCATATATCGGTGAGGTAGTAGGAACCGGAATTATCGGTGGAATGCTTTCTTATCCGGTTGCTTATCTGGTAATGGGAAATACAGCAGCTGCATTATTTACTTTTGTAGTACCATTCTTAATCAGTACCTGTGGAGGAACCATTATTGCAATGATTATTACCATTCCTTTAAAGAAATCAGGAATGTTAGCAAAAATGAAAGACAGTCTGGAGAACTAGAATATGGAATTAGAAGCCGGAAAAATTGTAGAACTGCATCATGAGATAAAAAAGAAACGTCCGGTCATTCACTGTATAACCAATGCGGTGACCGTCAATGACTGTGCCAATATTCTGCTGGCAGCAGGCGCATCTCCGACCATGGCACATCATCCGCTGGAAGTGGAAGAGATAACAGAAGGGGCAGCAGCCTTAGTCTGCAATCTTGGAGCTATTGCGGATTTTGAAGCTATGGAAAAAGCCGGAAAGAAAGCGGATGAAATGGGACATGCCATTGTATTAGACCCGGTAGGAATTTCCGGTTCTACTTACCGGCGGATGCAATGCCAGACTTTGATAAAAGAAATTCACCCGACCTGCATTCGGGGAAATTATTCTGAGATTCGTGCACTGTTAAAGGACTGCAATACCGTAACCGGTGTGGATGCATCGGATAAGTCTGTTGATGTGGAAAGCATGAAACAATATGCGAAGGTACAGAAGACCATACTGATTGCATCCGGTGCAGTGGATGTGATTACGGATGGCGTAGAAGTCTTTGAATGCAGAAGAGGCCATGAAATGATGGCACATATTACCGGAAGCGGTTGTATGTCATCGGTTATGCTGGGCGCATTTCTTGGAACAGAAGCAACCATAGAAGCGGCAGCAGCCTGCTGCAGTTTTATCGGATTGTGCGGCGAGGCAGCTGCAGAAAAAACAAAGGAATGTCAGGGCGGTACCATGACATTCCGAAATGTTTTCATCGATGAAGTTTCGTTGATGACACCGGAGAAAATTTATGACCGGTATCAGAAAAAGTAGTTTTGTATACCAGATGATGCATTAATCATTTGGAGTATTGTGAAACCGGCCTTCCAATTCCTCCGTCTTTACAATATTGATAAATGCGTGTGGGTCGATGGAACGTATCATAGGAATTAACTGGCGCTTAGCCTCCGTATTAATGACGGAGTAGATAAGCGTCTTTTCTTTTTCTTCATAACAGCCAATGCCCTGAAAGAGGGTGGCATCATGGTTGGTGGTTTCCCGGATCGCATGATAAATTTCATTGGATTTATCGGAAATAATAAACAGAGTCTCTTTCTTGTAACGCTTATAAAGCATCTGAATTACCTGGGTGCTGCAGAACTGGTAAATAATGGAATAAAGTGCAATAGACCAGCCAAAGAGAGCACCTGCAATGGCAAGGATAATGACATTGCCAAGGAGAATATAATTCCATGCATCAATTCCCTTCTGGGAGGAAAGATAAATACTGATAAAATCGGTTCCACCGGTAGTAGTTCCAACGTTTAAGCACAGGCAGATGGCAAATCCGTTTAAAAGACCACCGAACACACTGATTAAAAGAACATCCTGTGTAAATACATAAGCCGGCAGCAGGTCTACGAAAATACTGGATAAGAAAATCGTAAGAATCGAGTACCAGGTAAATTTTTTCCCAAGGAACCGGAAACCGATATAGATTGGGAAAATATTTAAAACCACGTTGAAAAAGGTATATGGAATATCAATATGGAAAAAGGTCAGCCCGATTTTCTGTAAGAGCAGGGACACTCCGGAAAAACCGCCCGGAAATAATCCAGCAGTTTTCGCAAAACAACGCAGGTTCCATGCATACAGAATCGATGCAAAAAATACGATGAAAATCCGGAAGACCTGATAAAATTTTGGGTGTTTGGATTCAATGGAAAGAAACATAATGATTACCTCCTGTTATCAGATTTTTTTATAGGGCCTATGTCCATAACACTTCTCACAGACCCGGAACGGATAACCTACCGGCAGCGTTACGCCGCAGTATTTACAGGTGCGGATATAATCCTTCTTATCTTTGGCAAGAAGCTTCATAATTGTATCTTCTGTCTTTTCCCGTTCCCGGTTTAATCGCTCGCTATCAGAAATTTTTCCCATTCTGGTGGAAAACTGATGGTACAAGTCCAGCATTTTATAAAAAGTTTCGTAACGCATCAGTCCCTTGTCATTACACATAATCAGTGATGGAAAATGAAGGGAGACATCAGCAGTATAGGTTTTACAGTAATAGAGCCACAAATCAACGATATCCCGGTTTTTGATATCAATGGAGCAGGTCAGCATCCGGTAGAGGGTATGTTTATCCTCAAACCCATCGATTTCTTTACGGGCTTTATATGCCTTATCATATAGAAAGAGAATTTCGTCAATGCTGATTTTCTCAAAAGGAGCAGAGGGTTCTACGGATTTCCATATTTTTAAAATGGCATTTAATGGCTCGTCCATATCTAAAAGGACATGTGGGAAACCAAGGCTTACCTTCTTAATAACCGGTTCCGGCTGGTCAAAACGTTTGGCAATATAATTTCTGGCATCCTCGCCCATGGCATTGACATAACCGGTGTCATACATGCCAAAACGTCCGGCACGTCCGGCAATCTGCCGTATCTCCGGAATATTAAGCGGGCGGGTGGAAATGCCGTCATACTTTTCTGTCTGGATAAAAACAATTCTTCGTACCGGAAGATTCAGTCCCATACCGATGGCATCGGTGGAAACCACTACTTTTGTTTCGTGGCTTAAGAAAAGACGAATCTGTCTTCTGCGGATTTCCGGTGGAAGACTGCCGTAGATGACACTGGCACGAATTCCCTCACGTTCTAATCGTCCGGCAATGTCTAAGACAGCACGCTTGGTAAAAGTGATTAGTGCATCACCTTCTGTGACATCATCCGGAAAAACAAATGCCTCTTGCTCACAGACCAGTGCAGTTTTCCGTTTATAGTGGCGAACCTCAAAGGTATCCTCGCAAAGGGCTATGAGGTGGGTAACAACTTCCTCGGCAGCAGGACTCATGCAGATATGGATTTCATCTGCTTTTACCCCCAGAATAGCGCGGGTCCAGGAGTGCCCACGGTCACGGTCTGCAATCATCTGTGCTTCATCAATAACGGCAATATCATAGTGCTGTTCCATGTCTAACATTTCAATGGTAGAAGAAGTAATCCGGCTGTTTTCCTCCGGAATGCATTCTTCTCCGGTAAGCATCGTACAGGCAATGCCGGCATCTTTCATTTTCTCATAGATTTCCAGCGCCAGAAGACGCAAAGGACCAAGATAGACTCCGCACGAAGCCTCTTTTAAACGCTCTAATGCGTGATAAGTTTTGCCACAGTTGGTAGGACCAACATGCAGGATAAAATGCCGCTGCATGCCTCTGGTCTGTGGAAATTCTGTTTCCGGTTTCAACGGAACCATCCCGACAATCTGATGACGCATTCCAAATTGTCCATACTGATGGCACAAATCCTTTAAGGTGCGCCGGCAGATTGCAAGGGGCATTTCCTGATATAAAAAGTTTAAGAAACGCTCTGTAATTAATTCCGGTTCCTCGTCCCGCAGGGAACTGATATCAAGACGGACCAGCTCAGCAACAAGATAAGTCTCAAACTGCATAATATAAATGGGATTGGCATCCCGATAAACAAAATAGGAAAGATTACGGAGCTGACGGTGATAATTCTCCAGCTGCGGCTGTTTTATCTTCGGAGAATGGATAGCCAGCAGTTCCTTGGAAAGCCGCTGCATCCGCTTCGGATAGGGACCTGTTTCCGGTATCGCTTTTTTATGCTTCTTTTTCGCAAAGGTTTTATACTGGGCACAATAGAATTGTACCAATTTATCTGTCTGTATCATACGACCTCCATATCTATGCTAAGTATACCATTCTTTGGGTATGGTTGCAAAAGACATATTTTTTATGTGAAATCTCTTCCGCTGCTGGTTTGACTTCGGAGAAAATGGGTGTTACAATCGTTCGGTATGAAATGCTTTATGCAGGCGATGGGGAAAGCTTATAAGATAATACAAAATCATTGGTTATTCAGCAATTGCCTGTTTGGGACTGGAAAATCCCACAGTTCTAAAGTACATGTTTTTCTTTTTGCTATGAAAACAGTCTTTTCCATGTTTGACAGTAATACTGCACCGTTCGCTGAAATACGGATGCATTTTAAGGACTGTTAGGGGCACTTGGAATTTCGTCTGGCAACAGGCAACGCTGGTACAGGGATGTACCAGCGAGGCACAGATGAACATGGATGTGAATTTGTGCCGGTTGCCAGACTGGGCAGATTGCAAATCGAAATTCCCTAGTGCCCCTTGCAGGACTTATGTGGCATCCGTATCCAGCGGACAGTACAGTATTCCAGTCAAAGCAGGCAAAAGACAGTTTACAATCAAGAAAAACATGCACCTAAGAACTGTTGGCATTTTCCGTTAAAAAACAGTTAATTGCTGAATAACCAATTGATTATATATATTAAGTTTTAATCTTTCCCCCTCGCCGGAGAAAGAAAGGAGACCGTGATGGAACACACAGTAGAAACTACGAAGAATCCGCTGGCGGAAGAAAAAATCGGGAAACTGATTGCCCGCTTTGCAATACCGGCAATCATCAGCATGCTGGTAAGTTCCCTTTATAATATAGTAGATCAGATATTTATCGGACAGGGCGTTGGCATGCTTGGAAATGCCGCAACAAATATTGCATTTCCGGTATCCATTATCTGCACGGCAACGGCATTGTTACTTGGAATCGGAAGTGCATCCAATTATAATCTGGAGACCGGAAAAGGAAATGTAGAAGAAGCAAATAAGATTGCAGGAACAGGACTGGGTCTTCTGTTTATCTGTGGAGTGATAATTGCGGCAATCGTATTTCTGTTTTTAAATCCGCTGCTGTATTTATTTGGTGTAACACCGGATGTGCTGCCATATGCACAGGATTATACATTTATTACAGCCTTTGGAATCCCGTTTCTGGTATCTACAACCGGTGGAACGCATCTGATTCGTGCGGACAGAAGCCCGACCTATTCCATGACCTGCATGCTTGTGGGCGCAATTATCAACACGATTTTAGACCCGTTATTTATTTTTACATTTAACTGGGGAATCAAAGGAGCCGCATGGGCGACTGTAATCGGACAGTTTGTATCAGGTCTGCTTGTTATTATATATTTTGTAAAATTCCGAAAAATGGAACTTGGGTTTTCCATGCTTCGTCCAAGGGTAAAATATATGAAAGCGATTGCAGCATTGGGAATGGCTTCCTGCATCAACCAGATAGCCATGGCAATCGTGCAGATTACCATGAATAATACGTTGCGTCATTACGGAGAAATGTCTGTATATGGAACAGATATCCCCCTTGCCTGCGTTGGAATTATCTCAAAAGTAAATATGGTATTTATGGCAATCTGTATTGGAATTTCCCAGGGCTGCCAGCCAATCTGGGGCTTTAATTATGGAGCGGGAAGTTTTGGGAGAGTAAGAAAAACATTTTGGCGTGCCTTTGAGATATCCGTGCTGGTGGGGGTTGTATTTTTTATTGTATTTCAGATATTTCCACATCAGCTGGTGGCGGTATTTGGTGATGGAAGTACAGAATATTTCCAGTTCGCAGAGCGGTATTTCAGAATTTTTATGTTTATGACATTTATCAATGGAATCCAGCCAATGTCTTCTAGTTTCTTTACATCCATTGGAAAAGCCAGACTTGGTATTGTTGTATCACTGACCAGGCAGGTGCTGTTTTTACTGCCGCTGATTCTTATTTTCCCTTTGTTTATGGGAATCGACGGAGTAATGTATGCAGGACCAATCGCAGATGCAGCTGCAGCTGTCGTTGCCATTTTCTATGCACTGCGTGAATTAAATATCATGAAAAATTTAGAAAAGAAAGCAGTATAAAAAATATCAATATAAAAAACGTCAAAAAGAATCCCATGGAAAACAGAAATATTCTCCATGGGATTTTTGCTATTTCCGGACATCTGCAAAAATTTGCCGGTGGCAGGTCCTACAGGTTATGAAATAGCGGTATAAAATGGCAAAAGGCAGGCCTTTGGGATTAGAAGCTGTGGCCGCCGCCACCGCCTCCACCTCCACCGCCGCCGCCACTGCTGCTGCCACCGCCGCCACCGCTGCTGCCACCGCTGCCGCTGCTGGAAGGCGGACTGTAGACACGGGATTGCCGGATAAAGCGGACATTTGGATTGGCAATATTGCACTGTGTAAATACCTTTCCTAAAAGATCTGTTTTCGCTGGTCTCTTCGCACGGGAGAAGGAACGTACCAGAAAATAGTTTAACAACAAAGCAATGATAACTGCTAAAAAGGCATTACTGATATATTTCATCGGCTGCGCAATTTTTCGCCCTTCGAGTAATGTATTAATCTGACCAAAAGCGGTAAATGCACAGGTGTAATAATCACCATCAGAGGCATATTTGTATACATTATCGGTGATAGTGTTGGCATAACTTTTCGTAATGGTTTCATAAATGGTTCCGTTGCTGTGAATCCAGATGTTCCGATTGTCCATATCAATGAGAAATACGGTTGCACTGGTGGAACCGAAGGTGTCGCGGTAATAGCTTCGGGTATAATCCTCAGTAGAATAGTAAGGATTGTAATCGATGGATTTAAAAGCAACACTTCCGTAAGTGGTAATCGGAGCCATCTCTTTTCCAAGGGTGGTTTCTTCCTCGTCTGTTAAAAGGTTGGCATCGTCCTCAACGATAACCTGATAACCGGTGCTTTTATTGGTATAGGTCTTGGTTTCGGCTTTGCAGGTAATACTTCCGTTAAGTAAGAGGAAGAAACATGCAAGTAGGCAGCCAAGAATTATTTTTGCAGAAAAAGAGCTGTATTTCTTCTTGTATGTATCAGGCACGGTCATCACCTCCCTGTCGGTTAAACTGCGGCAGTTTCCGCATGGTAAGCATATTGTATTCCTTTAAAATGCTAAGAAGCGTAAAAATAATACCGGCAAAAGATACAATTGCACCACCATAGTAATAAAGGTCGGAAACCGGATGCAGGAAGGTAATCATTCCAGCAGCAGCAATGGAAATTAAAGCTCCTAGGAATCCCGGAATTTTTCCACGGGTGGTTGTTTCGCTGAACTGGGAAAATCCAAACAGCGAAGTCAGAACCCCACCGCCGATAACAATAAGCATGACAATTTTAGAAAATGAAAAACCGCCGGAACTAAAGATTCCCATTAGAACCTGAATTGCAAATACACCTAAAAACAGATAAGGAATTATGTTTTCGAATTTAGATTTCATGCTTTTATGGGGCTTTAAGTTTACTTTTACTTTGGCTTCTTTCTTGACATTTCCCTGTTTGGACTGGTATCCCCTGTCATTCTCATAGGTTTCCTGACTATGGATTTCGCTCAGCTCCACAAAATAAATAATGGAGGCAAAAAGTGCCAGTGCCGCAGAAAGTATCAGGGTTGAAGCAGGCCGTATGGTAAAGAAAAGATTTAAAAGCAGAAAAACCGGGATAGCCAGTAGAAAGGAACCGAGTAAAAATTTACGTCTATCTACCGGGATATCAGCAGCAACCTTTCCGGTCTGTCCATTGACCGTAGCGTAGGCAACGCGGTCTTTGTTACGGTAGGATAAGAACCATACCGGAAGCATGGCGCTGGCAGCTTCCTTGCATTCCGTATTTAATGCATAACTCATATAATGTTCTGTTTCCGGATAAATAAAATTAAATTCCTGGAAGGCAGGTATTTTTTTGACTTTGGAATAAGTCTGCTCATTGGCAATGGCTTTTGCGTCCTCCAGATAAATATCACTGTCCACATCGGCAGTATCAGCATAGAAACCACACAGAATGGACGGAGTAAAACTTTTCATGCCGCGCACATCAAAGGGAGCAATATTCTCGCTGATAACATCCGAAAAAGAAGAAGACGCATCATAAGAGAGCCCTTTGTAATAGGCATCCGTCTGGCAGAGCAGATTATAGTGGTCGGTTACAATATAGTTACCTTCCCGGTGGCTTTTTTCAGCCGGCAGCTGTACCGTACCTTCGTGGGTAATGTTATATACCCAGTAAGGCATATAAATCCCACGGAAATTGTCTACATTGCGCGGGTCTTTCAGTTCCTTAGGGGCAAAAATGGCATGGCGCATCATTTTGCCATAAGCCTTCTTGCAGTCCTCCTTGGTAATCTGGAAAGGAACAATGTAGTCCGGACGTTTTTCCCTGGCAATCCGGCTGTCAAGAATCGTAGAAGCACCACAGAAACTGCAGAATCCGGTTGCAGCATTCTCAGTACTTAAGATTTCACCGCCGCATTGCGGACAGGTGAAAATGTTGACATCATAAGTAGATGTCTCCACAGCATCGTGATCCTTCTGATAGCTGTAAGGATTCAGCTGTGTGTGACAGTAGTCACAGAAAAGTGATTGTGTTGGAATATCAAACCTCAGATTTCCTCCACAATTGGGACATTCATACATAACATTCTCCTCTTTTGATTTAATATACTCAGGTATTGACCGCACAAGGATACGTTGTCCCCGGAAAACTTCTGGTATCGAAGACCTTTGTTTTAGATATAAAAATACCGAATTTCTAATGTGTGTGTTTCACTTTTGGTTATAAAAACTATCTTTCCAATGTTTGACAAAATCGCTGTACGGTTCGTCGAAATGCAGATGCCTTATAACGACTGCTAGGGGCACTTGGAATTTCACCTGAAAACCGGCAACACTGGCACAGGGATGTGCCAGAGAGGTGCATATGAGCACGGATGTGAATTTGCACCGGTTGCCGGATAAAGTGATATATTGTCCGAAATTTCCGGTGCCCCTTGCAGCCGTTAGGTGGCATCTACAATCGACGGACAGTGCAGCGATTCCGTCAAAGCAACGGAAAGACAGTTTACCATCAAGCGAAACACACACATAAGAAATGCAGGTATTTCATATTATAAAAAACAAAAGGTTCTTCGATACCAAAGTTTTCCAGTATCAACTTATCTCGTTGACAATGACCTAATGTAATATACTAATATGGTAATGGAAATATAACAGAAAGTAAATACATTTTACTTCCTATTTTCAGAAAATTGAGTTATAATATATATGACTAGAAGTAATACGAGAGAGTTGTCATACGACCGTAGAGGAGGGGTGCTCATGAGACAGGAATTTACTTATAACCAGATTGCACACCTGAATGCAGCGTTACATGAACAACGCCTGCCATACCGTATTAGCTTTCATGATGCGGAGACAGCCGTTGTAGAACCGTTAGGATTTTGTGCATGTGATGGTAAAGAGGGTATGCTCAAAGCGGCAATTGAAGCATTTTTTGAAAAAGAGGGAATGACCGTAACATTCTCTGACCATTGCGAAATTATTTCACCGGGATGCCGGACCGTTTCTATGGCAGCCTGCCAGTAGAAACAGGTGAGACCGGAAAGGTGAGCAGATTAGAAGGAAGAAGCCGGAATTCAAAAATCTTTGAGATGGGAACAGATTTTTGAAAATACTTTCTCTTTTAAGTCCTCATCAGAACAGAACATTTGAATCGCTATATCCACTGCTTTCGGAGAGAGAGCAGTGGATTTTTTGAGCCATGAAATATCAGCGGCAGACTCTGTCCCTGTAAGAAAATGATTTACAATTTCATTTAACCGGTGGAAGAATTCCATCAGGGAATGATAATCATGAATCATATCTAAAAGGTTGTGCCCATAAAGTTCCTGTTCAAAGGAACAGGTAGAAATTACCTGCATGCAAAGGTGCAGTTCACCGGTAATATCAGAAGCTTCCATCAGAATGTCCGGGCGTTTCGCATAGCTTTCCATGAAAATGGACTGGGCTTTCTGGTAGTCGCCATTCGCAAAACATTTTGCCAGAGATTCCCGGAGCATTCTTGTTTCATGCTTTTCACCGGACATCCCCACCATACATTCATAGGTGGAGAGATTCTGCTTCGCAATGTAGACGGTCAGTAGAAACTCCGACAGGAATCCAAACAACCGCTTACAGTAATTATCATAGCTGCTGATATCGACCCGGCACTCCACTTCAAAGAGAATGTCAAACAGCCATTCACAGTAGGCATCAAATCGTTCTTTTGAAGTAATGAAAATATTCCCAAAATAAGTATGTACATCATGAACCATATGGTGAAAAACAGGCACATAGTCCGGGTATTTTTCAGAAATGACCTGCTCAGTAATCAGCAGATCCTTCTGGTGATGGTTCTGGCTGAAACCATTAAAATACGAAGTATTTAAAGTCAGAAGCTTTGGTGTGATCATGTCATGATTCTGAAGCAGCCGCATCAGCTCTTTTTCCGTGAAAATAAGCCCCTGCCTATTTATGAGATAGCGGCGGTAATGACAGATGCCGATATAATCGCAGGTATGGTAATTTTTCCAGAGCCAGTAAATGCCGGTCAGCTCGCAGAAACTTTTGTTTTTCCGGGAAATATTATCTCCGGTATCATCTGCAAGATAGCCCAATTCCGGAGAAATTGCATGTCCGACCTGCAGAGGAACATACATGGAATCGGTGGGAGCTTCAAATTGTTTGTGGGTCATAACGAATATTTTAATGGACATAATACACCTCGCAAAAACATGCTTTTCCCTTACTGTATACGCAATCGCATTCCTTGACAAGAGCAAATCAGGGAACCAATCAACATTTTTGACATAAACTAATACGAAAGTAAGAAAGAATGGGAAGAGGTCAGCGTGAACTGCAGCAATTCAATCGAACATACCGTGGAAGCGGGGGATACATTATACAAACTTTCCCGGCAGTATAAGACGACGGTATCCTCTATTATTTTAAGCAATCCAAGGATAAATCCTTACAATTTACAGATTGGAATGAAGATAGAAATATGCCCGGGCAGAGAATACACAAGACCGGAAATGCCTGGAAACACAGGAGATTCCGGGATTTCCAATAACAATGGAAAAGGAAATTTAAAAGAACTGATGCGGATGGCATGGCTGAATCATACCTACCTGCTCCGGATGCTTTTGGTCAGCATGGCAGCGGATTTGCCGGATCAGCAGGAACTGGTTACTGCATTAATTGACAATGCAGAGGAAATAGCAGACCTTTTCGGAAGATATTATCCGGAAAATACGGTGAACAGCCTCAGAGATTTACTGGTGCGCCAGGTAGAGCTTACCGGTGGACTGATCACCCAGAAAAAAGAAGGAAGAGCGAAGGATACGGAGGAGCAGGTACGACGGTTAAACGAAAATGCAGACCGCATCGCAGAGCTTTTGGCATCTGCAACACCGGAATATGAAGAAAGTGTATTAAAAGAAATGTTCCGTATGCACGTAGACCTGACCGGACAGGAAATCAATGAGCGGCTTGCCGGCAATTATGAAAAAGATTTACAGACATTCTGGAATATCCAGCGGCAGATTATTGCCATGGCGGATTATTTTGCCAACGGACTGGAAACAGAGGCAAAGGAATCCGGGCTTCGTTAAAGAAAAGGCATTAAAAAGTATTGTTTCTTATGGTTTCACAGCAGAAGCGGCTGTGTTATAATAGAAAAAAAGGACAAAAATAACCGAGGCTGTCCGAATGCAACTGCGGACAGCCACAACATAAAAGTACAGAACAAAAACAATAGTAAATAGAAGGAGACAGCAAAAAATGACACCAGAATTTTTAAACAGCACATTAGAGCATTTATATGAGAGAACCAAAGAAGGAAAGCAGCACTGGAATGTTGAGATGAAGACCAGCGAATATAAAGAGGAATCCGAAAAGCCGGTTGTAGAAGCCGACGGAAAGCAGTGGGTAGTAGATGAGTGTTATACAGCCTATTCCTGCGAAGAGCATGGAAATGAATTTGTAATGATTACTTATGAAAATATTGAGACTTGTGGAGAAGAAGTGCGGAGCACCAACATGGTATTCCTGCCGGATCCGAATGTCCGCTATTTTGATTTGGACCGGCTGGCCCAGTATGCAATTCTTCCAAGCCAGAAATTGATGGAGACCATTCATCAGTTATTTACTCTTCTGCTTTCTCTTCAGAAGGAAGAAAGTGCCCAGGTAGAGTGGAAAATCAGCGAATAGGAAATGGCATCGCAGACAGATTGTAATTACATATGTTTCTTGTAGTTGTTTTAACAATTTAAATAAAACTGAAAATTCAGATAATTTACACAATATATGCAATATAATAAAGTAAATACGAAAAATAATTAAGAAAATTCTAAAAATAGTGTTGACAAATGAACTATAGTTAGATATAATCAAATCATCAAAAGAAACAAATGAACGGAAACAAAGTAAGGAGGAGATTCCACCAGAAAGAGAAGGAACAAACTCATAATAATGTAAGAGGAGGTCGATACCACCAGGATATTAAATCAGAATCGGACAAGCGTTTAGATGAAGAGAAACGCAATAGTAAGAAAGGAAGGTACGGTCCAATGCAGAGCTGACAGATATTATGAAACCTAACATAATAAATAATAAAATCAGATTCAGTTCATGGATTCAGAATCGGAAGGAAAACCTGAGGTAAATACAAAAGAAAAGTGGATGGAGAATCAGAATGGCAACGTAAAGATATGGTTCCAGTCCAACAGGACTCAGAAGCGAACGGATTCAGGAGGAAGGGTTCAGGGATTGAAGACGAAATATACGAAATGAGGTAAAAGTCCAATGGACGAAATAGTATGAAAGGGCATCATCTTAAGAAGATTTAGATGATGCCCTTTCCATGTTATGATTCTTTTTTCTGCGCTTCAAGGGCTGCTAAGCATGCCTGGGCAAGCTGGTCACCACAGGAAGTGGATTTGAATCCACAGGTGATGCCCTTTAATTTTTCTTCTACTTCTTCTACCGTTAATCCTTCTACCAAAGAAGAGATAGCCTTTAAGTTGCCGTTACATCCGTTGGTAAAGGTAACATGTTTTAAAACATTTCCCTCTAAATCCAAATCGATCTGGGTGGAACAGGTTCCTTTGGTTTTGTATGTGTAATGCATAAGAAACTCCTTTCTATACCTGGACTTGTTGCCAGGCGATTGCAAAATGAAAAATAGTGTATGACATATTTTTTATGAGGTGAAAGGCTCCTCTTCTTTTCAGATATGAAATATTGTAACTCTAAGCACTTTATTTTTCTTTCTGTTATATCGACTGCCTTTCCAATGTTTGACAATGATTCCAGAATTGTCCGCCGGAGTGCGGATACCTTGGCAAAGCTGCTAGGGGCACTTGGAATTTCACTGGCAACCGGCAACACTGGCACAGGGATGTGCCAGTGAGGTGTATCTGAACATGGATGTGAATATACACCGGTTGCCGGACGTAATCATGAGTTTATCGAAATTCCTAGTGCCCCTTGCGGTTTTGACGTCGCATCCGCAACCGGCGGACAGTTCTGGAATCCTATGTCAAAGCAACCGGAAAGACAGTCTGCAATCAAGAAAAATAAAGTGCTAAGAATTACGGGATATTTCATATCCATTAAAAAGAAGTGAAGTCTTTCACCTATAAAAATATCTTATTCTGTTTTTCCATTTTGCAATCGCCTGTTCAATCTTTGCCTATTATAGCATCTGTTTGTAAAAAGTCCACTGATTTAACAAAAAGTTTATAAAACGTTCATTGGATTAGATATTGTGAAGAAAGGCAGATAGTGGTACAATATTTCATAGTTGCGTAAGCAAAATTATGGATAGGAGCATTATATGAAAGCAATAGAAAAAATCTTTGGAACACATAGCGAAAGAGAATTAAAAAGAATTTATCCGCTTATAGATAAGATAGAGTCTTATCGGCCTGCCATGCAGGAACTGACTGATGAGCAGTTAAAGGATAAGACAAAAGAGTTCAAAAAGAGACTTGCCGATGGTGAGACACTGGACGATCTGCTTCCGGAAGCATATGCAACCGTTCGTGAGGCAGCAAAGAGAGTGCTTGGAATGGAACATTACCGTGTTCAGCTGATTGGTGGTATTATCCTGCATCAGGGACGTATCGCTGAGATGAAGACCGGTGAAGGAAAAACATTGGTATCTACCCTGCCGGCATACTTAAATGCATTGGAAGGAAAGGGCGTACATGTTGTAACTGTCAACGAATATCTGGCAAAACGTGATGCTGAGTGGATGGGACAGGTTCATGAATTCTTAGGACTGACTGTTGGCGTTGTGTTTAACGGCATGGACACTAAGGAACGTCAGGATGCATATAACTGTGACATTACTTATATTACCAATAATGAATTGGGATTCGATTACCTGCGCGATAACATGGTGATTTACAAGGAACAGTTAGTACAGCGTGGGCTTCATTTTGCAATTATCGATGAGGTCGATTCTGTGTTGATTGACGAGGCAAGAACACCACTTATCATTTCAGGACAGAGTGGCAAATCCACCAGCATTTATGAGGCATGCGATATTCTGGCAAGACAGATGAAACGTGGTGAAGATCAGAAGGAATACACCAAGATGGATGCTATCATGGGAGTGGAAATCGAAGAAGATGGAGACTTCGTGGTAAATGAGAAGGATAAAGTAGTCAATCTGACATTAGAAGGTGTAAAGAAGGTAGAACAGTTTTTCCACATTGATAACCTTGCAGATCCGGATAATCTTGAGATTCAGCATAATATCATTTTAGCACTGCGTGCACACAATCTGATGTTCCGTGATCAGGATTATGTGGTAAAAGATGATCAGGTATTAATCGTAGATGAATTTACCGGACGTATTATGCCGGGCCGGCGTTATTCTGATGGATTACATCAGGCAATTGAAGCAAAAGAGCATGTAAAAGTAAAACGTGAGAGCAAGACCCTTGCCAATATTACATTCCAGAACTTCTTCAATAAGTATGATAAGAAAGCAGGTATGACCGGTACCGCTTTGACAGAGGAAAAAGAGTTCCGTGACATCTATGGAATGGACGTTATCGAGATTCCTACCAACAGACCGGTTATCCGTGTGGATAAAGAGGATGCTGTTTATAAGACCAAGAAAGAAAAATTCCATGCTGTTGTGGATGAAGTAGAAGAAGCATACAAGAAAGGACAGCCGGTTCTGGTTGGTACCATCAATATCGATACTTCTGAGCTGGTAAGCTCCATGTTGAATAAGCGTGGTATACCACACAAAGTCTTGAATGCAAAATTCCATGAGTTAGAGGCTGAAATTGTAGCACAGGCCGGTGTACATGGTGCGGTTACCATCGCAACCAACATGGCTGGTCGTGGTACTGATATTAAGCTGGATGATGAAGCAAAGGAAGCCGGCGGTCTGAAAATCATCGGTACTGAGCGTCATGAATCCAGACGTATTGATAACCAGCTGCGAGGACGTTCCGGTCGTCAGGGAGACCCGGGAGAATCCCAGTTCTTCATTTCACTGGAAGATGATTTGATGCGTCTGTTTGGTTCAGAGAAGCTGCTTGGCATGTTTAATGCTTTGGGTGTGCCGGAAGGTGAGCAGATTCAGCATAAGATGCTGACCAGTGCAATTGAAAAGGCACAGAAGAAGATTGAGGGAAATAACTTTGGAATTCGTAAGAATCTGTTGGAGTATGATCAGGTTATGAATGACCAGAGAGAGATTATATATGCAGAGCGTCTCCGTGTATTGAATGGCGAGAGTATGCGTGATGTTATCTATAAGATGATTACCGACAGAGTGGAAAATACAGTAGATACCTGTATTTCACCGGATTTACCAGCGGAAGAATGGGATATTAATGAACTGAACCAGTTGCTGATCCCAATTATTCCACTTCAGCAGGTGACACCGGAACAGGCAAAAGAATATAAGGATCAGAAGAAATTAAAACATGCTTTAAAAGAACAGGCTGTAAAACTCTATGAGGAGAAGGAAGCTGAGTTCCCAGAGCCGGAGGCTGTCCGTGAATTAGAGCGCGTTATCTTACTGAAAGTCATTGACCGTAAGTGGATGGATCATATTGATGATATGGATCAGTTACGTCAGGGTATCGGTTTACAGGCTTATGGCCAGAGAGACCCGCTGGTGGAGTATAAGATGAGCGGTTATGACATGTTCGAAGAGATGATTAACAGTATTCAGGAAGATACCGTACGTCTGTTATTCCATGTCAGAGTAGAGCAGAAGGTAGAAAGAGAGCAGGTTGCAAAAGTAACCGGAACCAATAAGGATGAAACAGCACAGGGCGTGCCGAAGAAACGTGCGGCAGCAAAGGTTTACCCGAATGATCCGTGCCCATGCGGAAGTGGTAAGAAATACAAACAGTGCTGCGGAAGAAAAGCTTAAGAATAAAAGCACAAAAATTAAATCGACTTATAATAATTAAATTGCATTACATTATAACAGCAAATATGGCAAAAGGAGGAAAATAGATGCATTGCACAAGAAAAGTAACAGAAGATATCATCTGGATTGGTGGAAGTGACAGAAGACTTGCTTTATTTGAAAACATATTCCCGATTCCAAGAGGGGTATCCTATAATTCCTATCTTTTAAAGGATGAAAAAACAGTATTGTTAGATACCGTAGACCGTTCCATTGCAGGACAGTTTTTAGAAAATCTGGCATTTGCACTGGATGGAAGAAATCTGGATTACATGATTGTAAACCATATGGAACCGGATCACTGTGCTTTAATCGAAGAAATCGTAAGACAATATCCGGAAGTAAAGGTTGTGGGAAATGCCAAGACCTTTGGCATGATACAGCAGTTCTATACCTTTGATATTGCAGAACGTTCCGTTACTGTGAAAGAGGGCGAGACATTAAATACCGGAAAACATACCCTTCACTTTGTGATGGCACCGATGGTACACTGGCCGGAAGTAATGGTAACATATGATGAAACGGACAAAGTATTATTTTCAGCAGATGCATTCGGAACCTTCGGTGCATTGAACGGAAATATTTTTAATGATGAAATTGATTTCGACCGCGACTGGCTGGATGACGCAAGACGTTATTATACCAATATTGTTGGAAAATACGGCGGACCGGTTCAGACAACCTTGAAGAAGGCAGCAGGACTTGATATTTCCATTATCTGTCCACTGCATGGCCCAATCTGGCGTTCCAATCTTGGTTACATTCTGGATAAATACAATACATGGAGCAGCTATGAGCCGGAAGAGAAGGCAGTTATGATTGCTTATGCGTCCATGTATGGAAATACAGAAAATCTTGCAAATATATTCGCAGCAAAGCTGGCAGAAGCAGGCATTCACAATATTGCGGTATATGATGTATCCAATACACATGTTTCCACTTTGATTTCAGAAGCATTCCGCTGCAGTCATATTGTACTGGCAGCGCCAACCTATAATGGAAATGTATATCCGGTTATGGAGAATTTCTTAAATGACATGAAAGCACTTGCAGTTCAGAAGCGTACCGTTGCGGTTCTGGATAATGGTACCTGGGCAGCAACAGCTGGAAAACAGATGGCAGATAAGATCACAGAAATGAAAGATATGAAGATTATTGAACCAAAGGTAAGTATTAAATCTTCATTAAAGAACGAACAGCTGGAACAGCTGGATGAGCTGGTGGCAGAGATTAAGAAAGATTTCTAAAGCACTGGAAGTTATCAGAAGAGAAAATGAAATAAAATAAAAACGAACAGAGTAAAAATAAGTACAGAACAAACATTCGGTTTTGTTCTGTACTTTTTTGCTATGGGGTGCTATAATGAGCGGAGAAACGTGGTAATACTAAAGGAAGAGTAAATGAACAGAGGAGAAATTGAGTGGATCATTTTAAATTAGTTTCCAAATATCAACCCACCGGTGACCAGCCGCAGGCAATTGAGAAGCTGGTGAAGGGATTTAAAGAGGGCAATCAGTTTGAAACACTACTGGGTGTAACCGGTTCCGGTAAGACATTTACCATGGCAAATGTCATTGCCCAGATGAATAAACCGACATTGATTATTTCACATAATAAGACACTGGCGGCGCAGCTCTATGGAGAATTCAAGGAATTTTTCCCCGAAAATGCAGTAGAGTACTTTGTCTCCTATTACGATTACTACCAGCCGGAGGCATATGTGCCATCCACGGATACTTATATCGCAAAGGATTCTTCTGTGAATGATGAGATTGATAAACTGCGTCTGTCTGCTACAGCAGCATTGACGGAACGGCGGGATGTTATTGTCGTTTCCAGTGTATCCTGTATCTATGGACTGGGTGAACCAGAGAACTTCCAGAAGATGATGGTATCTCTGCGGCCGGGCATGGAACGGGATCGTGATGATGTTATCCGGCAGTTAATTGATATACAATATACAAGAAATGATATGGATTTCCAGCGAGGCACCTTCCGGGTACGGGGAGACGTTTTGGAAATCTTTCCGGCAGACCGTGGAGAGACTGCTATCCGGGTAGAATTCTTTGGCGATGAAATAGACCGGATTACAGAAATCGATGTATTGACCGGCGAGATTAAGAATAGTCTGAATCATATCAGTATTTTTCCGGCATCACATTATGTAGTGCCAAGAGAGAAAATCCTGCGGGCATGCGATACCATTGAAGCAGAGCTGGAAGAGCGTGTGAAATACTTTAAGGGGGAAGATAAGCTCTTAGAGGCACAGCGGATTGCCGAGCGGACGAATTTTGATATTGAAATGTTAAAAGAGACAGGCTTCTGTAGTGGAATTGAAAACTATTCCAGACATTTATCCGGACAGCCGGCAGGTTCGAGACCGTTAACACTGATTGATTATTTTCCGGATGACTTCCTGATTATGGTAGATGAGTCCCATATTACGATTCCGCAGATTCGTGGAATGTATGCGGGAGACCAGTCCAGAAAGACAACGCTTGTGGATTATGGCTTCCGTCTGCCTTCGGCAAAAGACAACCGGCCAATGAATTTCGAAGAGTTTGAAAGCCAGATAGACCAGATGCTGTTTGTATCTGCAACGCCAAATGATTATGAAGAAGAACATGAACTTTTGCGGGTAGAGCAGATTATCAGACCGACAGGACTTTTAGACCCTGACGTGGAAGTGCGTCCGGTAGAAGGCCAGATTGACGATTTGATTGGAGAGGTCAATAAAGAGACTGCGGCAGGACATAAGGTGCTGGTAACGACACTGACCAAGAAAATGGCAGAGGATTTGACAGAATATATGCGTGAAGTGGGTATTCGTGTGAAATACCTGCATTCGGATATTGATACTTTGGAAAGGGCAGAGATTATCCGGGATTTGCGGCTGGATGTATTTGATGTGCTGGTGGGAATTAACCTTTTGCGGGAAGGACTTGATATACCGGAAATTACATTAGTGGCAATTATTGATGCGGACAAGGAAGGTTTCTTGCGTTCCGAGACTTCGCTGATTCAGACTATCGGACGAGCGGCAAGAAACAGTGAAGGTCATGTTATCATGTATGCAGATAAGATTACAGACTCCATGCGGGTTGCGATTGATGAGACAAAGCGCCGCCGTGAGATTCAGCAGAAATACAATGAAGAGCATGGCATTACGCCGACTACCATTCAGAAATCTGTCCGTGAGTTAATCAGTATTTCCAAGAAGGTAGCCAAGAATGAAATGGAATTCAAGAAAGATCCGGAATCCATGGATAAGAAGGAATTGGAGAAGCTGATTGCAGATATTCAGAAGAAGATGAACCATGCTGCTGCAGAGTTGAACTTTGAGGCTGCGGCAGAATATCGTGATAAGTTAATTGAGTTAAAGAAGATGCTTCGCGATTTGTAAGGTAGAGAAAGAGGAAGAAAAAGTGGCAAAGAAAGAGAGAAAATATATCAGGATTCGTGGTGCAAGCGAACATAATTTGAAGCATATTGATGTGGATATACCAAGAGATGAATTTGTGGTACTGACAGGACTCAGCGGCTCCGGTAAATCCTCACTGGCATTTGATACGATTTATGCAGAGGGACAGCGGCGTTATATGGAGAGCCTGTCTTCTTATGCAAGACAGTTCTTAGGACAGATGGAGAAACCGAATGTAGAGAAAATAGAAGGTTTGTCTCCGGCAATTTCCATTGACCAGAAATCCACAAACCGTAACCCGAGATCTACTGTAGGAACGGTAACGGAGATTTATGATTATTTCCGTCTGCTCTATGCGCGGATTGGAATTCCGCACTGTCCGAACTGCGGCAAGGAGATTAAGAAACAGACCGTAGACCAGATGGTAGACCAGATTATGAAGCTGCCGGAGCGTACCAGGATACAGCTTTTAGCACCGGTAGTCCGTGGAAGAAAGGGTGAACACCAGAAGCTCTTTGAACAGGCAAAGCGAAGCGGCTATGTGAGAGTACAGGTGGACGGAAATACCTATGAACTGACGGAAGAGATAAAGCTGGATAAGAACAAGAAACATAATATCGAAATCGTAGTGGATCGTCTGGTGGTAAAGGAAGGGATTGAAAAGCGTCTGACGGATTCTATTGAAAATGTGTTAGAACTTTCAAACGGACTTCTGATGGTGGATATCATTGATGGAGAGACCATGCAGTTTTCCCAGAGCTTTTCCTGTCCGGATTGTGGAATCAGTATTGATGAAATCGAACCGAGAAGCTTTTCCTTTAACAATCCGTTTGGAGCCTGCCCGGAATGTTTTGGACTGGGTTACAAGATGGAATTTGATGAAGAACTGATGATACCGGATAAGAGATTAAGCCTTGCAGAGGGCGCAATTCAGGTGATGGGCTGGCAGTCCTCTACCGATAAGAAGAGCTTTACTTATGCAATCCTTAAGGCACTTTCTGAGGAATATGGCTTCAGTCTTGATACACCATATAAGGAATTGCCGGCAGAAGTCCGGAATATGCTGATTCATGGAACCAATGGAAGGTCTGTAAAGGTATATTATAAAGGTCAGCGTGGAGAAGGTGTATATGACATTGCCTTTGAAGGACTGATTAAAAATGTGGAACGCCGCTATCGTGAGACCGGCTCTGATACCATGAAACAGCAGTATGAGGAGTTTATGCGGATTACACCGTGTAAATGCTGTGGCGGACAGAGGTTGAAGAAGGAGTCACTGGCAGTAACGGTTTCCGGTAAAAATATATATGAGATAACAGCAATGTCCATCCGTAATCTGGATGCCTATTTAAAAGAAATGGAACTGACGGAACAACAGCATCTGATTGGTGACCAGGTCTTAAAGGAAATCCGGGCGCGTGTAGGCTTTTTGATGGATGTGGGACTGGATTATCTGTCACTGTCCCGCGCAACCGGAAGCTTATCCGGTGGAGAAGCACAGCGAATCAGACTTGCAACCCAGATTGGTTCCGGACTTGTAGGCGTGGCTTATATTCTGGACGAGCCTAGTATCGGTCTGCATCAGCGGGATAATGATAAACTTTTGAATTCTTTAAAGGGGTTAAAAGACCTTGGAAATACACTGATTGTAGTAGAACATGATGAAGATACTATGCGTGCAGCAGATTATATTGTGGATATCGGGCCGGGAGCCGGTGAACATGGCGGAGAAGTTATTGCTACCGGAACAGCAGAGGAGATTATGAAAAATAAGAACTCTATCACCGGTGCTTATTTAAGCGGAAGAATCAAGATTCCGGTACCGAAAGAAAGACGGAAACCAACCGGATTCATTACTGTAAAAGGTGCAAGAGAGAATAACCTGAAGAATATTGATGTGAAGATTCCACTGGGTATTATGACCTGCATTACCGGAGTGTCCGGCTCCGGAAAGAGTTCACTGACTAATGAAATCCTCTATAAACGTCTGGCAAGGGATTTAAACCGGGCAAGGTGTATTCCGGGTGCCCATGATGATATTGAAGGTCTGGAACAGTTAGATAAGGTAATTGATATTGACCAGTCTCCAATCGGAAGAACACCCCGTTCCAATCCGGCTACTTATACCGGTGTATTTGATATGATAAGAGATTTGTTTGCATCCACTCCGGATGCCAAGGCAAGAGGATACCAGAAGGGAAGATTCAGCTTTAATGTGAAGGGTGGCCGGTGTGAAGCCTGCTCCGGCGATGGTATTCTTAAGATAGAAATGCATTTCCTGCCAGATGTATATGTTCCGTGTGAAGTGTGTCAGGGCAAACGATATAACCGTGAAACACTGGAAGTAAAATATAAGGGCAAGAGTATCTATGATGTGCTGAATATGACAGTGGAAGAGGCACTGGAATTCTTTCAGAATGTGCCTTCTATTGCAAGAAAGATACAGACCCTTTATGATGTGGGCTTATCCTATATCCGTCTGGGCCAGCCATCTACTGAACTGTCTGGTGGAGAAGCACAGAGAATTAAGCTTGCAACAGAATTAAGCAAACGCAGTACAGGAAAGACTATTTATATTCTGGATGAGCCGACAACAGGACTTCATTTTGCAGATGTCCATAAATTAATTGAAATTCTGAGGAGATTGTCTGATGGTGGCAATACAGTAGTTGTAATTGAACATAATCTGGATGTAATTAAGACGGCAGATTATATTATTGATATGGGGCCGGAAGGCGGAGACGGTGGCGGAACTGTGGTTGCCCAGGGAACGCCGGAAGAGATTGCCAAAGTACCGGAATCCTATACCGGACAATATGTAAAGAAATATCTGGAATAGTAATACCGGATAAGTATAAGACAATGAAAAATGGCATCTGCTAGAAACTGCCAGTGGCGGGTTCGGCAGGTGCTATTTTCTATAGGCACATTCTTTGTTCCTGTTATGTGCACAAAAAAACTGCTGAAACATTCAGCAGTTACAATCTTGGGGAGTACCCTCCGGACATCCCGAGGGACATCCGAAGGGCTGAGTTATGAAAAATTATATTAGCTTAATAGCTAGTACATAAATGATATTATAGAAGACCTGTGACTATTATGTGAACAAAAAGTTAAGACAATTAGAAAGCAAAAGAAAGTTAAGAAGATGTTGCGATTTCATTAAAAATAAGTAAAAACAGAAAAAAACCTTTGAAAAATGCCATTTATTGTATATAATGTGATTATATATGTAAGAATATGATTGAATGCGTAGTCTGCCTTTTTTGTAGATTACTCCACATATAATGAAACAGATGAAAGGGGAAACATTGACATGGTTTCAACAGATATTGGAATTGATTTAGGAACAGCCAGCATATTGGTTTATATTAAAGGAAAAGGCGTAGTTTTAAAAGAGCCGTCCGTAGTAGCGTTTGACAGAGATACAAACAAGATTAAAGCGATTGGTGAAGAAGCAAGACTGATGCTTGGTAGAACACCGGGCAACATTGTAGCAGTAAGACCACTCCGCCAGGGTGTTATTTCTGATTATACCGTAACAGAGAAGATGATTAAGTACTTTATTCAGAAGGCACTGGGAAAGAAAACATTCCGTAAGCCAAGAATCAGTGTCTGTGTACCAAGTGGTGTAACAGAGGTTGAGAAGAAGGCGGTAGAGGATGCAACTTATCAGGCAGGAGCAAGAGAAGTTGCAATTATTGAAGAACCAATTGCAGCAGCAATTGGAGCAGGTATCGATATTGCAAGACCTTGTGGAAATATGATTGTAGATATCGGAGGAGGAACCGCAGATATTGCAGTAATTTCACTGGGCGGTTCGGTAGTAAGTACATCAATTAAAATTGCCGGAGATGATTTTGATGAGGCAATTGTCCGTTATATGAGAAAGAAACATAATCTTCTGATCGGAGAAAGAACTGCAGAAGATATTAAGATTAAGATTGGAACCTGTTTCCCACTGGCACAGCCGGAAACGATGGATGTCCGTGGACGTAATCTGGTAACAGGACTTCCTAAGACAGTAACTGTTTCTTCTGAAGAGACTGAGGAAGCATTAAGAGAACCGACTTTACAGATTGTAGAAGCGGTACACAGTGTTCTGGAAAAAACACCACCAGAGCTGGCAGCAGATGTTGCAGACAGAGGAATTGTGCTGACAGGTGGCGGTTCATTACTTAGAGGACTGGAAGAGCTGATTGAAGATAAGACAGGAATTAATACAATGACAGCAGAAGAACCAATGACTTGTGTAGCAATTGGTACAGGTAAATTCGTAGAATTCTTAGCTGGTAAAAGAGACGACGATTAAGATTTCGGGAGGACTGTAGATGGTAAAAGGATTATATACCGCATGGACCGGAATGTTAGACGAACAGAACCGTCTGGATATTCTGACAAATAATCTGGCAAATGCCGACACAACCGGATATAAGAAGGAAGGTACCACAAATCATACATTTGCTGATACACTGGCAATTAAGATTAAGGATACTTCTGATTATGGGCAGCCGCGGGTACTGGGAAATATCAGTATGGGTGTGCATATTGGCGAAGCATATACCGATTTCAGCCAGGGCAGCTTTAAAGTGACAGACAGAAGTACCGATATGGCATTGGATGGAAATGGTTTTTTTACGGTATCATTTACCAATAAGAATGGTGAAACATCTATGAAGCTTACCCGGGATGGAGCATTTACACTGACCAGAGAAGGCTATCTGGTGACCAAAGACGGTGATTATGTGCTGAACCAGAATGGAGCTTCCACTGGCAATCCTGGTGCAGAGAATTATATCCGGATTAATCCGAATCTGGATTTTGAAGTGCTTTCCGATGGAAGTATTATGCAGAATAATCAGGTGGTTGCAAGACTTGGTGTGGTAGATGTAGATAATTATGACTATATCAGCAAATATGGTGAGAATCTCTATGATGTAGTAAATGGCGGACAGCTTGTGGCATCGAATGCGAGAGTAGAGCAGGGTGCATTGGAAGCTTCCAACATTAATGTAGTATCCGAAATGGTAGATATGATTACAATCACCAGAGCTTACGAGGCTGGACAGAAGATTATCCAGACGATGGATTCAACACTGGACAAAGCCGTAAATAATGTAGGTAAAGTATAAAAAGAACTAAAGAAAAGTGCGAAAGAAGCCGATATAAATAAGTAGGAAACAGGTACGTTTCATAAAAGACTGGCCACGGATGGTGCAAGAGAGATAAGGAGCGCAGGGCTTATGATGAGAGCATTGTGGACTGCTGCATCAGGAATGATTGCACAGCAGACAAATATTGATTCGATTTCTAATAACTTATCGAATGTAAATACAACAGGTTACAAATCCGAACAGGCAGAATTTAAATCGCTGCTGTATCAGACACTGCAGTCTAAGACAACTTCTGCAAATGGTGATGAAAAGCCGGTTCCGGTTCAGGTAGGACTGGGAACCAGAGTAGCCTCTATTACATCTGATTTTACCAATGGAGCATTAATTGCCAATTCCAGCAATACGGCATTTGCGTTGGAAGGAAAAGGATTTTTCACAGTGCGTGGAGAAGATGGACAGACATACTATACCAGAAATGGTAAATTTGGCTGGGCAATCGGAACTAATGGAACGACACTTTGCAATGAAGCCGGCCTTCCGGTATTAGATAGTAATGGAAATGAAATTGTTCTGCCGGATGGTGTGACGGCATCATCTATCGAAGTATCAAATGATGGAAAGTTCTATTATAAAGATGCGGCAGGCAATACCATAGATATGAACAGACAGATTGGCGTATATCAGTTTACCAATCCGGCTGGACTGGAAAAGGATTCCGGAAGTCTTTTGGTTGCAACAGCAGCATCCGGTAATCCGATGAATGAGCTGACTACTCCGGGACTGACCAGAAGCAAGGTATGCCAGAATTATCTGGAAGCATCCAATGTTCAGGTAGCAGACGAGATGGTTAATATGATTATTGCACAGCGTGCATATGAATTAAACTCTAAGGCGATTCAGGCAGCAGATGAGATGCTTGGACAGGCAAATTCATTAAGAAGATAGTTCTAAAGGCAGGGTAAAATATGAGTATATCGATGGATAATATTTCGACATTACTGAATACAACTGCATCACAGGCAAGTAACAGTTCCAATGGACTGGAGAAGACATTGAATTCAGATTTATCAGGTGCAACGGATGATGAACTGATGGATGTCTGCAAGGAATTTGAAGCTTATTTTTTGGAACAGGTTTATAAGGAAATGAAGAAAACCATTCCGGAGAACGAAGACCAGGATGCCAGTATGAGTCAGATGACGGATTATTTTGAAGACGAGATGATTCAGAAGCTGGCAAGCCAGTCAGTAGAACAGAGTGGCGGAAGTAACAGTCTGGCGCAGCAGCTGTATGAGCAGATGAAGCGTAATTATAATATGGAATAGAATTTAGAAAAGACGATAAAAGGGGCTGTCATCATATGACAGCCTTCTCTTACTTTACAGGAAATTGCTTTTCTGTAAAGTAAAAAACGCTCCGCGAGGATGCACACTGCGGCGTATAAGGTAGATGTCGCAAGCGACCACCACAGGCACATTCTTTGTTCTATTGGAAAGGAAAGACGATGGAGACGATAACCGGTTATGTAGATCATATCATATATCGAAATGCTGACAATGGCTATACGGTACTGGTGCTGGTTTACGAAGAAGAAGAGATTACCTGCGTGGGAATCTTTTCGGGAATCAGTGAAGGAGAGAATATCGAAGTGACCGGTGAATATACGGCACATCCGACCTATGGAAAGCAGTTTAAAGCTGAAAGTTATGTGGAGAAAGAACCAACCGATGAACTGTCCATTGAGCGTTATCTTGGCTCTGGAGCAATTAAAGGGATTGGTGCGGCACTTGCAGCAAGAATTGTAAGAAGATTTAAAGGCGATACCTTCCGGATTATCGAAGAAGAACCGGAGCGGTTAGCGGAAGTGAAAGGAATCAGTGAACGGAAAGCAATGGAAATATCAGACCAGGTCTCTGAAAAACGAGATCTGCGTCAGGCAATGATATTTTTGCAGCAGTATGGCATTACACTGAATCTTGCGGTGAAAATCTATAAAAAATACGGACAGGAAGTATACGGCATCATTCAGGAGAATCCATATCGTCTGGCGGATGATATCAGTGGCGTGGGATTTCGGATTGCAGATGAAATTGCTAAGAAAGTCGGTATTCATACAGATTCTGATTTTCGAATCCGAAGCGGTATATTGTATACACTTTTGCAGGCATCCGGAGAGGGACATACCTTTCTGCCGGAGGAAGAACTGACAAAGCGTGCAGGAGAGCTTCTGGGTGTAACAGAAGAAGCAATCGAAAAGCAGTATATGGATTTGTCGATAGAGCGGAAAATCATTATGAAACAGGAGGGCGAACAGGTTCAGATTTATGGTGCACCACTCTATTATACGGAAGTAAATACAGCCATGATGCTTAAGAATCTGGATATTGCCTATGATGTGTCAGATGCAGAGATTACCCAGCGAATCCATAAGATTGAGAAGCAGACCGGCATGGAACTGGATGAACACCAGAAAGAGGCTGTTTCGGAGGCAGTAAGAAACGGACTTTTGGTAATCACCGGTGGACCCGGAACTGGTAAGACGACGACAATTAACAGTATTATCAAATATTTTGAACTGGAAGGCCTGGACATTTTCCTGGCAGCACCTACCGGAAGAGCTGCAAAGCGAATGAGCGAAATGACTGGATATGAAGCTAAAACCATACACCGGATGCTGGAATTAAACGGTGGAATGGAAGGAGCGGTAGGATTCGAACGAAATGAAAGTAATCCACTGGAAACAGATGTTGTAATTATCGATGAGATGTCTATGGTGGATATCAGCCTGATGCAGTCCCTTCTGAAGGCAATGGTAGCCGGAACAAGACTGATTCTGGTAGGAGACGTAAACCAGCTTCCGAGCGTAGGACCGGGAAGCGTATTAAAGGATATTATCGACAGCGGACAGTTCCATGTGGTACAGCTTACCAAGATTTTCCGACAGGCATCCCAGAGTGATATCATTGTCAATGCCCATAAAATCAACCGGGGAGAAGAAGTAGTGTTAGATAACAAGAGCATGGATTTCTTTTTCCTGAAACGATATGATGCAGATGTGATTATCAATGTGGTACTGCAGCTGATTATGCAGAAACTGCCTAAATTTGTAAATGCACAGCCTTATGATATACAGGTGCTGACTCCGATGAAAAAAGGAAATCTGGGCGTAGAACGATTGAATGCCATCCTGCAGCGATACTTAAATCCTCCCGCTCCGGATAAGAAAGAAAAAGAGTATGGCGATAAAGTGTTCCGCGAAGGGGACAAGGTCATGCAGATAAAAAATAATTATCAGCTGGAGTGGGAGGTCTTGAGTAAATATGGATTTGCCATTGACCGTGGAACCGGTGTGTTTAATGGGGATACGGGAATTATCCGTGAAATCAATGATTATAAAGAGACAATGACCGTGGTCTATGATGAAGACAAGGTGGTAGAGTACTCCTTTAAAATATTAGAGGAACTGGAACTGGCATATGCCATTACAATACATAAATCCCAGGGTAGTGAATATCCGGCAGTTGTAATTCCGCTTCTTGGGGGGCCGAGAATGCTGATGAACAGGAACCTTTTGTATACAGCGGTAACCCGGGCAAGAAAGTGTGTAACACTTGTGGGAAATGAAATGTGCTTCTATGAGATGGAACAGAATATTACAGAACAGACCAGATACAGCGGTCTGCGGGCGAGACTGGAAGAAAAAGTGTAGAGGCGGTTGACTGTACAGACATACAGAACCTTCCGCCGACCGCTTCTTACGGGTGCCTGGAAAGAAAGAAAAACCAGCCGAAATGCTGTATTTTGCAGTATTCCGGCTGTTTTTTGCGTGTCTGACAACTTGCAAAGCAAGTCATTTGTCAATTTTCGTTTAAAAACCGGCAGATACCAATTACTTGGATAATAAAGCTTTGTCATTGGCAAATTCTTCGCCACTGATTTCTTCAAATTTCTCTAATAAATCTTCTACGGTAAGATTCTTTTTCTCTTCTCCGGAAATATCTAAGATAACCTGACCTTCATTCATCATAATCAGACGGTTGCCATGAACAATTGCATCACGCATGTTGTGTGTTACCATCAGTGTGGTAAGGTTCTGCTCTGCAACTATTTTATCCGAAAGAGTAAGAACCTTTGCAGCAGTCTTTGGATCCAAAGCAGCGGTGTGCTCATCTAAGAGAAGCAGCTTTGGACGGTTTAAAGTAGCCATAAGAAGAGTCAGTGCCTGACGCTGACCACCGGAAAGCAGTCCGACTTTAGAGGTAAGACGGTTCTCAAGTCCTAAATCCAGCTCTTTTAACAATTCTTTGTAATGTGCTCTTTCTGCCTTGGTAATACCGCTTCCAAGACCTCTGCTTTTGCCACGACGGGCAGCGAGGGCAAGATTCTCATCGATTCCCATGGTAGCAGCAGTTCCCATCATAGGGTCCTGGAATACGCGTCCTAAGAAACTGGCACGTCTGTGCTCGGACATTCTTGTAACATCTACGTCATCAATAGAAATGGAACCTTCATCTACAAGAAAGACTCCTGCAATGGCATTTAATAAAGTGGATTTTCCAGCACCATTTCCACCGATGACAGTAACAAAATCACCTTCGTTTAAAGTAAGGGTAGTGCCATTAAGAGCGGTTTTTTCGTTAATGGTTCCCGGATTAAATGTTTTGTAAATATGATCAACTTTAAGCATTGGTTTTGGCTCCTTTCTTTACTGGTTTTGTAAAATATTTCTTCTTCCAGTAAGGAACTGCAAGGAAGAAAGCAACCACAAGCGCAGATAACAGCTTTAAGTAGTTAGTATCAAGACCAAGCCAGATAACAATCTGAAGTACAGCGTAGTAAATAACAGCACCGATAGCGACAGATAAAAGCTTCAACGCAAAGTTGTGGAAAATCTTTTCGAACAATACAGTACCGATAATAACGGCAGCAAGACCGATTACGATAGCACCACGTCCTGCATTGACATCAGCAAATCCCTGATACTGTGAGTAAAGAGCACTGGCAAGACCAACAAGACCGTTGGAAATCATTAAACCGATTACGGTATTGAAATTTGTGTTGATACCCTGGGCACGGCTCATATTCGGGTTGCATCCGGTAGCACGGATAGAACAGCCTCTTGCAGTTCCGAAGAACCAGTACAGGATAGCTATAATGGCGATGACAAAGATAGCAACGATAAATATGGTGTTTTTATAAAAAGCCACATTTTTTACATATCGTAAGGATACAATTAAATCGTATTTGTCAGCGCTGATTGCCTGGTTGGATTTGCCGCCAAGAATCTTTAAGTTAATGGAGTATAATCCAAGCTGGGTTAAAATACCTGCAAGGATTACCGGGATTCCCATTTTTGTATGGAAGATTCCGGTAATTAATCCTGCCAGCATACCGGATATGGTAGCGGCAAGGATTGCTACCCAGATATTCTGTCCAGAAGCAATCAGAGTAACACAGACAGCACCGCCAAGACTCATGGTTCCATCCACGGTTAAGTCTGCCACATCCTGTATTTTAAAAGTGATGTATACACCGATTGCCATAATACCCCAGATTAATCCCTGGGCTACAGCACCGGGCATAGCGTTTAATAAATCAGCAATTTGCAATTCCACAATAAGTTCCTCCGGTTTCTAAATAAATAATTCAAAAGTAAAAATTACTCAGACATGTCTAAAGCTTCGTAATCGTCTGGGACAGTGATGCCAAGCTTCTCACAGATGTCAGGGTTGTACTGTTTGGTAACTGCTGGAGCAAATTCAACTTCCATAGTGGATGGGTCTGCACCATTTACTAAGATTTCGTATGCCATTTTACCTGTCTGATATCCAAGGTCATAGTAGCTGATGGATAAGGTAGCAACACCACATCCTTTACAGATACCGGCTTCCCCTGCAATAATTGGAATACCGGCTTCCCCTGCAATGTTATTGATAACTTCTGTATTGGAAGCTGCAGTGTTGTCGGTAGGAACGTAAAGAACATCGTTTTCATTTACAGCACTCTGGACAACACTTGCAATATCGTTGGAATCAACGAAAGAATATGCAGTACAGGTGTAATTTAATTTTTCTAATTCTTCTTTGATAACATCAATCTGATACTGTGAGTTTGCTTCTGCGGAGCAGTAAAGCAGTCCGACATTTTTAGCGTCCGGGAATAATTCATTTAACATAGCTGCCTGCTCGGACAGAGGAGCTAAGTCAGAAGTTCCAGAAATGTTACGTCCTGTTGTGCCTGACCAGCCAGAAATGTCAAGAGCAGTTGCGTAATCTGTTACGGAAGTTCCAAGAATAGGAATATCTGTAGTTGCAGCAGCTGCAGACTGAAGAGGAGCAGTTGCATTTGCAAGAATCAGGTCTTCGTTTTTGGAAACGAAGGAGTTGACGATAGTTGCACATGTGGCAGAATCACCCTGGGCGTTCTGCTCGTCAAAAACAACGTCATCACCTAATTTCTCGGTAAGATAGTCTTTGAATCCTTTTGTTGCAGCATCTAATGCCTCATGCTGTACGAGCTGACAGATGCCAACGGTGTACTTCGCGTTGGATGAACTTTTCTCTGTAGCGTCAGCGTTTTGGGTATCTCCTGCTTTGGAGCCACAGGCGGTCATGCTGAGCGCAAGAACTGCTGCAACTGAAAGAGAGAGAAATTTCTTCATTTTTTTCATAATAATTTCCTCCTGAAATATGTAATATTTTTTTGATTTAACGCGTTCGTGCGTCTGTGCGTTTATGCATTAAAGCGTTAATTCGAATAGACTAATTATAATAAGTAGAGAAAAATAAGTCAATAAATTAAATCCTATTTTTATCAGGAAAAATTAAGAGAATGTTAATGTTTTTGCAAAAGGGACTGTGCTAATATGTGCAAAGAGAGTTTTGGAAAGGAAATAATGAATATACTGGATATTATATTCCCGAGAAGATGCCCGCTGTGTGATGAGGTGATACCGCCGGATGGAAAAATCTGCCCGGAGTGCATCGGAAAGGCAGAACTGGTGCAGGAACCGGTCTGTAAACGGTGCGGAAAACCCATTGGGAATGCCAGGAAGGAATACTGTGGTGACTGTGACCGGAAAAAACATTTTTTTGATTCGGGAAAGGCAGTATTTGTCTATCAGGGGGCAGTGCAACACTCGCTGTATCGTTTTAAATATGCCAACCGGCGTGAATATGCAGCTTTTTATGGAAAAATGGCATGTATACAGTATGCCCGGTGGATTTCAAGACTGGGGATAGATGTAATCATACCGGTTCCGCTGCATCGGAAACGCAGGAGGGAGAGAGGGTATAATCAGGCAGAACTCTTTGCAAAGGAAATAGGAAAACGTACCGGAATTCCGGTAGAAACGAAATTGCTATATCGGTGTATAAATACCAGACCCCAGAAGGAACTTAATGACCAGGAACGCAAGAAAAATCTGAAAAAGGCTTTTACAATCGCACAAAATATAGTACAATTAAGAAAAGTTCTGCTTGTAGATGACATTTACACAACTGGAAGTACCGTGGATGCAGCAGCAGAATGTTTGAAGGTATCAGGAATACAAGAGGTTTATGTACTTTGCATTAGCATTGGCAGGGGACATTAGGAGGAGAAAGAATGGACGTAAGAAACTGCAAAGGATGCGGAAGATTATTTAATTATTATGGGGGCGTACCGTTATGTAAAGCCTGCAAAGATAAACTGGAAGAGAAGTTCCAGGAGGTAAAAGAATATTTGCGGCAGAACCCGAATACTCCGATACAGGTTGTATCGGAAGATAATAATGTTTCTGTAAAACAGATTAAACAGTGGGTGCGTGAAGAAAGACTTGTCTTTTCAGAAGATTCACCACTTGGTCTGGAATGTGAAGGCTGTGGAACAATTATCAAAACAGGGCGTTTCTGTGAGAAATGCAAACGTAAAATGGAAACGGACTTCCAGAGTGTAATAAAGAAAAAACCGGTGGAGCCTCAGTTGGATAAGAGACCGAAGGAAAGAGATAAGATGAGATATCTGTAACTGTAGATTAAGAACTGCCGCAGTGACTGGTGGCAGTTTTTTCTTTTCAGAAGATAATATCTATGTTATACTAAAGAGAGTTTGTTTAGGAGCAGAGTATGATTAGTAAAGAACGCGTCAGACATATGACAAAGCTGGCAGAATTCGAAAATGAAGAAAGTAAAGCCTGCCAGAAAGCAACACAGTATTTTAGAAGAGATTATGTTGCCATGGAGTTGATAAAAAGCTTTTTTGCCGGAACCATTGCGTTCGGACTTCTTTTTGTGCTGTGGCTTTTTTACGACATGGAGAATCTGGTAAAGAAAATTAATGATATGGATATGATTGGATTTGGCATCCGGATTGTAATGGTGTATCTGGTATTTCTGACTGCTTATCTTATGATTACTTATATTATTTATAATCGTAGATATACAAAGGGGAGAAAAAAGGTAAAGGAGTATTATAACAGACTGAAGAGGGTGAGCAGTCTGTATCGTGAGGAAGAAAATATATCTAATACGGATGACTGGGAGGTTTAGGATGACGGGTTTACTCGAACTGAAGGAGCGGTTAATCCGCTTTTTTGGAAAAAATGAAATATATGTGGTGCCGGTACTTAAGTTTATTCTGGCAACAGTGGTATTTCTGCTGATCAATCAAAATATTGGCTATATGACCAGACTGGCCGGACTTCCGGTAACACTGGTACTGGCACTGTTATGTGCGGTTCTTCCGGTCAATGCTATCCTGTTGTTTGCGTTCATTCTGATTGCTGCACATTTATTTGCACTGTCTATGGATGTATGCGTGGTAGGACTGATTCTTATGCTGGTTATCGCACTGCTGTATTTACGGTTTTCACCAAAAGATGGTTATTATGCAGTGCTGACACCGATAACATTTGCATTACATACCCCATATATCATGCCGATTTCAGCAGGACTGTTACGGACACCGGCATCTGCTGCATCTATTGTGAGCGGAACTGTGATGTTTTATTTCCTGAAGGGAATAAAGGAAAATGAGGCAGTATTAAGTGCAGTGGAAGAGGACAGCAATGCGGCTTCTAAGATGGTGGTAGCAATCAACCAGCTGCTGGGAAATAAGGAAATGTATCTGGTGCTGGCAACTTTTATTGTGATTTTACTGGTGGTTTATGTAGTGCGCCGCCTGTCTATAGATCATGCATGGACAGTGGCATCACTGGCGGGTATTCTGATTGGACTTACTGTGCTGACCAGCGGTTTTGTAATGCTGGGCATCAAGGGACGAATCGTCTGGATTATTGTAGGAGGCGTAATTTCTACGGTGATTGCATTGATACAGCAGTTCCTGTTCTTTAACCTGGATTATAGCAGGACAGAACGGGTACAGTTTGAGGATGATGAATATTACTATTATGTAAAAGCGGTACCGAAGATTTATGTTACAACCAAGGAGAAAAAGGTAAAACGTATCGCAGCCAAGGATGAGGAAAAAGAACGTATTTCCCGCAAAGCATTGGCAGAGGAAATGGATATAGACGAAGATTTGCTGAAATAAGACAGAGAGGAAGTGGAACAGGTGCAGTCATTTTTGACAGTGTTGGAAAATTTTAAAGAAAATTATCTGGCGTGGGTAAGCGTTTTGAACATTACGGTATCAAAGACTGATATTGTAGAAATGCTTATTATTGCATTCCTGTTTTATCACGTCCTGAAATGGATTAAGGATACACGGGCATGGATGCTGTTAAAAGGAATTCTTGTGATTTTAGCGTTTGTACTTGTGGCAGCAATCTTCCAGATGAATACAATTCTCTGGATAGCAGAGAAGACGATTAATGTAGCAATTATTGCAATCGTTGTTATCTTCCAGCCGGAGCTCCGGAAAGCACTGGAAGAATTGGGACGAAAAAAATTTATTTCATCCCTCTTTTCTTTTGATTTTGGAAAAAACGGAGTGGAACGTTTCAATGACCATACGATTGGAGAACTGGTAAAGGCAAGCTATGAGATGGGTAAGGTGAAGACCGGAGCCCTGATTGTAGTGGAAAATGAAATTATGCTGACAGAATACGAAAGAACTGGTATTGCGCTGGATTCCCTGGTATCAAGCCAGCTTCTCATTAATATATTTGAAAAGAACACTCCGTTACATGACGGAGCTATTATTGTACGTGGGGACAGGGTTGTCTCTGCAACCTGTTATCTGCCACTGTCTGACAGCCTGGAACTGAGCAAGGATCTGGGAACCAGACATCGTGCAGCAGTTGGAATTAGTGAAGTGAGTGATTCTCTTACAATTGTGGTATCAGAGGAAACCGGAAAGGTTTCTATTGCGATGGGTGGACAGCTGTACCGTAATGTGGATGCGGAGTTTCTGCGCAGCAAACTGAAATTTCTCCAGAGCAGCAATATCGAACCAAAGCGCTTCCAATTACTGAAGAGGAGGTTACGCAATGTTAAAAAAGCTGACAAAACTGGTGACGAATAATTTTGGACTGAAGGTTGCAGCATTATTCTTCTCTGTTGTGCTGTGGCTTGTTGTTGTCAACATTGATGATCCGACACAGGCGAAGAACTTTACCACGTCTATTACGATAACCAATTCGGATTATATGACACAGCAGGGCAAATACTTTGAAGCAAAGGACAGTAATCTGCAGGTAACCTTTAAGGTTTCTACTGTGCGTTCTGTTATGAAGAACTTGAGCAATACTGACTTCCGGGCAGTAGCAGATATGGAAAATGTTGAGCAGGTAGACGGTGTATACCGGGTACCGATTGAGATAACTGCAACACGATATGCGTCTGCGGTGAACTTCCAGGGCAAAACACAGTATATGGAAGTAAATGTAGAAGATCTGATGCTGTCACAGTTTTCTATTAAGGCAAAAACAGTAGGAGATGCAGCTGAGAATTATGCAGTGGGAGATGTGCGTGTATCTCCGAACATCTTAAAAGTAACCGGACCGGAATCGGTGGTGAATCAGATTGATCATGTAGAAGCAACCATTGATGTAACAGGTGCATCCGCAGACTTGACGGATAGTGTAGTCCCGGTTGTATATAATGCAAACGGTGAGGCGGTAGACACCTCAAAGCTGAATTTTAATATTGATAAAGTGACAATTTCGGCTACGATACTTAATATCCGTAACCTTTCAGTAGAAATTGAACCGAGTGGAACGGTTGCAGATGGATTTGTATGCACCGGAGTGACGATTAATCCGAATAAGATAGCGATAAAGGGAACACCGGAAGCACTGAACGCAGCCGGAAGTATTGTGATTCCGTCAGACCAGCTGGATATCAGCGATGCAACTGGCAATGTAGTGAAGACAATTAACATTTCTTCTTATCTGCCGGATGATGTAGAGGTGGTCGATGCTGACAATCTGAATGTTGAAGTAACCGCAGTGGTGGAGCAGATTGTATCAGAATCTTATAGCATACCAGTTGAAAACATTGCAATTCAGAATCTGAAAGAGGGTTATGAAGCAGTCTTTGCAGAGAGTACAGTTACAATAACCTTAAAGGGACTACGGAATGATCTGGATAAACTTATGGCAGACAGCATTAAGGGAAATGTAAATGCAGCAGGACTGGCAGAAGGTAATCATACCGTAACAGTTACCCTGGAGCTGGATGACAGCTTATATTCCGTAAATGGAACACAGTCTGCAGTGATAACCATAACAAAGAAAACAGAAGATACATCAGATACCACGAATACCGGAAATGACAATGGAACCCATACGGGTTCGAATGGTGGTACAGAAACGGGAACGGGCAGTACCAATGGAAATAATACGAATAATGGAAATTCGGAGGAAGATTAGAAAATGAGCAGAATGTTTGGAACAGATGGTGTAAGAGGTGTTGCAGGAGCGGAGCTGACCATTGAACTGGCAACAAAGCTTGGGCAGGCAGGTGCCTATGTGCTGACGAAAGAGCAGGAACATCAGCCGACATTAATAGTAGGATGTGATACAAGAATTTCAGGTGGAATGCTTGCTAATGCACTGATGGCAGGAATCTGTTCTGTAGGAGCCAATGCAATCTATGTAGGGGTAATGCCGACACCGGCGATTGCCTATCTGACCAGAAAACATAAAGTAGATGCAGGCGTTGTGATTTCCGCATCCCATAATCCGATGGAATTTAACGGAATCAAATTCTTTAATGGAGACGGATATAAGCTTTCTGATGCGTTGGAAGATGAAATCGAAGAGCTGATCCGCAATAATATGAAAGATGTTGTACTGCCGATTGGATCCGGTGTGGGAAGAATTGACTATCGTTTTGATTTGCGTGATGAATATGTGAAATTTATGAAGAAATGTGTGCCGGTTGATTTGACCGGTATGAAGATTGTGATAGACTGTGCAGAGGGTGCATCCTACTATACATCGGTTAAGACATTAAAAGACCTGGGTGCAGATCTGGTTGCTATCCATACGAAGCCGGATGGAACCAATATCAATGCCAACTGCGGTTCCACCCATATGGAAGAACTTCAGGCAAGGGTTGTTTATGAAAAAGCAGACGTTGGCCTTGCATTTGATGGCGATGCTGACCGTATGCTTGCGGTAGATGAAAAAGGTAACCTGGTGGATGGCGACCAGCTTATGGCAATCTGTGGATGCCATATGAAGAAAAAAGGAACTTTAAAGAAAAATACCATTGTAGTAACCGTTATGACCAATCTTGGTTTCAGTCTGATGGGAGAGCGGGAAGGCATCCATGTAGAGAAAACCAAGGTCGGAGACAGATATGTCCTTGAAAATATGCTGGAGAATGGCTATAATATCGGGGGTGAGCAGTCCGGACATATTATATTCTTAGATGATAATACAACCGGTGACGGACTTCTTTCCGGACTTCATTTATTACAGGTAATGAAGGAAACCGGCAGGAAATTATCTGAGCTGGCAGAGGTGATGGAAGTATTGCCGCAGGCACTTGTAAATGCCAAAGTGCCGAATCACAAGAAAGAAAAATTCATGGAATATACTGAGATTGCAGAGGCAATCAAGGCATTGGAAGAGAAATTCAATGGGGAAGGAAGGGTGCTGATTCGTCCATCCGGAACCGAGCCGCTGGTAAGAGTTATGATTGAGGGAAAGAACCAGAGCGAGATTGAAGAAGAAGCACAGAAGCTGGCTGAATTAATTACCAACACAATGCTGTAATCAGGAGGGGAATAGAAATGGTAAGTCAGAAAGTTAAAATAAAGAATCCAACAGGATTACATTTGCGTCCGGCAGGAATACTCTGCAAGGAAGCAATGCAGTATAAATCATTAGTAACATTTCATTATCGCGGAAATACCGCTAATGCCAAAAGTGTTTTAAGTGTACTGGGTGCGTGCATCAAATTTGGAGATGAAATCGAATTTGTCTGCGAAGGTGATGATGAGGACGAAGCATTAAAGGCAATGGTAGAAGCCGTAGAAAGTGGATTAGGAGAATAAAAGATGAAAAAAATACTGGTAACTGGATGTAATGGACAGTTAGGAAGAGCAATTCGCAAGGAATATGCAGCAAGTGATGTGGAATTTATCAACACAGATGTAGTAGAAGGAGAAGGTGTTGTATCTCTTGATATTACTGATGTAGATGCAGTACTGAAGCTGGTACGTGCAGAGAAACCGGATGTTATCATCAACTGCGCCGCACATACCAATGTAGACAAGTGTGAGGAACAGTGGGATCTTGCATATAAGATTAATGCAATCGGACCAAGAAACTTAAGTATTGCAGCAACCGAAGCAGATGCAAAAATGATTCATGTATCTACGGATTATGTTTTTGAAGGAAATGGGACAAGACCATACACAGAGTTTGATGCACCAAATCCGGTAAGTGCTTATGGAAAGACCAAGCTAGAGGGTGAAAACTTTGTAAAGGAATTTGCAAAGAAACATTTTATCTTAAGAACAGCATGGCTTTATGGGGATGGAAAGAACTTTGTCAAGACAATGCTGGCATTGGCAGAGAATCATGATGAATTAAATGTAGTCTGTGACCAGGTGGGAACACCTACCAGCGCAGTGGAATTAGCAAAAATGATTCATTATCTGGAAGGCACAGAGAATTATGGAACCTTCCATGCAACCTGTGAAGGAGATACCAACTGGGCAGATTTCGCAGAAGCAATCTTCAAAAGAGCAGGAAAGAATGTAAAAGTAAATCATGTAACCAGTAAGCAGTACAAAGAGATGAATCCGGCATCCGCTAACAGACCGGCATACTCTATCTTGGAGGATTATATGATTAAGCTTACCAGTGACTTTGTAATGGCAGACTGGCAGGATGCACTGGATGTCTATATGAAAGAACTGTTGGGATAATAGGTGAAAAAATGGAACCATTAGTAAGCGTATGTATTCCGGCATATAATAATGCGGAATACATTAAAGATACGATTGATTCAATTCTAAATCAGACATATCAGAATATAGAGCTTGTAATTGTGGATGATAATTCAAAAGATAATACTTATGAACTGATTCAGGAAATCGGGGATGAGAGGATTAAGCTTTATCATAATGATAAGAATCTTGGAATGTCAGGAAACTGGAACCGCTGTCTTTCCTTATGCACCGGTAAATATGCAAAGCTTGTCTGTGCAGATGATATTCTATCGCCGGATGCATTGAAGCGGGAAGTAGATGCTTTAGAGACAAATCCTACAGCAGTGATTGCGGAAAGTGATACCAAGCTGATTGATTTAAATGGAAAAGGAAAAGGCTTTTATAAACGCTATAAGAAGAGCGGACTGGTAGATGGAAAAGAAATCTGCCGGAAGGGCTTCTTTTCACAGGATTATTTCGGAGCACCACAGGCAAATACTTTCCGGAGAGATGTGGCAGAGAAAATCGGAGGATTTGATACAGATTATACCTATATCTTAGACTATGATTTCTTTGTTTCCCTGGCATGTGAAGGCGATGTTTATATCATACATGAACCACTGAATTTCTTCCGTGTGCGAAAAGGTTCAAATACCGGAGAAGTTATGGGGGGCAACAAGGAAAAAACAAAAGTATATGTAGAGGAACATCTGCATTTACTGGAGAAAAACAAAGAACGCTTGAAACTGACACCGAAAGATATCAGACGCAGTGTTATGATTCGCAAGTTCCGCTGTTTTGCGGCATCTGTATATCTGAAACTGTTTGTGCATAAATAAGCGAAAGGGGACTAAAATGGATAAAATTGCAGTATTGATTCCCTGCTATAACGAGAGTAAAACAATCGTAAAGGTAGTAGAGGATTTTAAACGGGTAATTCCGGAAGCTGTTATTTATGTATATGATAATAATTCCAATGATGGAACGGACGAGCTCGCAAGAAGTGCCGGTGCGGTCGTACGTTATGAATATCAGCAGGGAAAAGGAAATGTTATTCGAAGAATGTTCCGTGAAATTGATGCGGAATGTTATATCATGACAGATGGAGATGATACCTATCCGGCAGAATCAGCACCGGAGATGATAAAACAGGTGCTAGAGCATGGGGCAGACATGGTAGTAGGAGACAGACTTTCTTCTACTTATTTCCAGGAAAATACCAGACCATTCCACAATTTTGGGAATTCCCTGGTGCGTAAATCTATCAATCTTTTCTTCCACACGGATATTAAAGATATTATGACAGGTTATCGTGCGTTCAGTTATCAGTTTGTAAAATCATTCCCGGTATTATCCAAGGGATTTGAAATTGAAACAGAAATGAGCATTCATGCAGCAGATAAGAATATGCAGGTAGACAATGTGATTATTGAGTACCGTGACAGACCGGAGGGAAGTGTATCCAAGCTGAATACCTATTCAGATGGATTTAAGGTACTGCGTACCATTGCAAGACTGTACCGGACCTATAAGCCAATGTCATTCTTTGGCATTATTGCATTTATACTGGCTGCTCTTGGAGTTGGTTTCCTGATACCGGTATTGGTAGTATATGCAAAGACCGGAATGGTGCCGAACTTCCCGACTTTATTTGCTTGCTGTTTTACGATATTGGCAGCAACTCAGGCATTCTTCTCGGGACTTATCCTGCAGACCATTGGACAGAAGAACCGGCAGGATTTTGAAATGGAACTGCAGGCAATCGAAGAGAGAAAGAAAAGACTGGATAAAGAATAGAGCTGTTAAATTATGTACAAAAATGTGCACAAACTTCTAAAAAGTTGACAAATAAATGAGGACTGTGCCATAATAAAACGATTTTTAAATCAGGAGGAGAATAAGATGAGAACTTATTTAGTAACTGGAGGAGCTGGATTTATTGGTTCAAACTACATTCACTACATGTTTCGTAAATACGACAATGAGATTCGTATTATCAATGTAGACGCATTAACTTATGCAGGAAACTTGGAAAATTTAAAAGACATCGAGAACAGAGACAACTATACATTTGTAAAAGCAGATATTACAGACAAAGAAGCAATCCGCAAAGTGTTTGCAGAAAATGACATTGACCGCGTGGTACATTTCGCGGCAGAGAGTCATGTTGACCGTAGTATCAAAAACCCTGAAGTATTCGTTCATACCAATGTAATGGGTACTGCAGTTATGTTAAACTGTGCAAAAGAAGCATGGGAACTTCCGGATGGAAGCTTCAAGGAAGGTAAGAAATTCCTTCACGTATCCACAGACGAAGTATATGGTTCCCTTCCGGATGATGGAAAGAGCTTCTTCTATGAGACAACACCATATCAGCCACACAGCCCATACTCTGCAAGTAAGGCATCTTCGGATATGTTAGTAAAATCTTATATTGATACTTATCATTTCCCGGCAAATATTACCAATACATCCAATAACTACGGACCTTACCAGTTCCCGGAGAAACTGATTCCGTTAATCATCAACAATGCTTTACACGGAAAGAAACTTCCGGTATATGGTGATGGAATGAACATCCGTGACTGGTTATATGTAGATGACCATGCAAAGGGAATCGATATGGTTCAGGAGCAGGGACGTCTTGGACAGACTTATAACATCGGTGGACATAATGAGAAGCGTAATATCGAAATCATCAACATCATTATTGAAACTTTACAGGAGATTCTTCCGGATGATGATCCAAGAAAAGCAAATGTAAGCAAAGATTTAATCACTTACGTAGAAGACCGTAAAGGACATGACAGACGTTATGCAATCGCTCCGGACAAAATCAAAGCTGAGATTGGCTGGGAGCCGGAGACCATGTTCAAAGATGGTATCAAGAAGACAATCGCTTGGTATCTTGAGCATGAAGACTGGATGAACAATGTAACCAGTGGTGACTACCAGAAATATTATGCAGATATGTATAAAGATAAATAAATAGAAGTATAGAAAGAGAAGCGGATAGGAAAATACAAGACCTGTCCGCTTTTTTGTGCGTTTTCGCCAGTATTTCCACGGGTACTACAGAAATTATTAAGGAAAATATAGATGAAAAATACGATGTAATATGTTATAATTAAATGATTTATTGAGTGAAAGAATGCGTTGGAGAACGTAAACAATATGATTAAGGAGGAGATTATTCCATGAAAGGTATTATTTTAGCCGGAGGTTCCGGAACAAGACTTTATCCATTAACCAAGGCAGTATCGAAACAGATTATGCCGGTATATGACAAACCAATGATTTATTATCCATTATCTACACTGATGTTAGCAGGAATCCGTGAGGTGCTGGTTATCTCTACACCAAGAGATCTTCCGGTATTTGAGGAGTTATTAGGGGATGGAAGCCAGCTTGGAATGTCTTTCTCTTATGCGGTACAGGAACAGCCAAGAGGACTTGCAGATGCATTTATCATCGGTGAGAAATTCATTGGAAACGATGCAGTAGCATTGGTATTAGGCGATAATATTTTCTATGGACAGAGCTTCTCTAAAGTGCTTCGCAGTGCAGCAGAGCGTACAGAGAGCCAGCCGGGAGCAACCATTTTCGGATATTATGTAAAAGATCCAAGAGAATACGGTGTGGTAGAGTTTGATGAGAATGGTAAAGCATTGTCAATTGAAGAAAAACCGGCTCAGCCAAAATCCAATTATGCAGTTCCGGGACTCTATTTCTATGACAATGATGTAGTAGAGATTGCCAAGAATGTAAAACCATCTGCAAGAGGAGAAATTGAAATTACAAGTGTTAACAATGAATATCTGAACCGTGGAACCCTTCAGGTTGAGACCTTAGGAAGAGGATTTGCATGGTTAGATACCGGAAACCATGACATGCTTCTTGATGCGGCAGACTTCGTAGCAGCATTCCAGAAACGTCAGGGATTATATATTTCCTGTATCGAAGAGATTGCATACAAGAGAGGATTCATTGATAAAGCACAGTTAGAGAAGCTGGCGCAGCCATTACTTAAGACCGCATATGGTCAGTATCTGATGGACGTTGCTAACGGATTATAAAATAGAATTGGGTATTATTGTAGAAAAGCGAGGAAGAGAAAAATGGGAAAAATCAAAGTAACAAACGACTGTAATGGAATCAAAGGATTAAAAGTAATTGAACCTGCAGTATTCGGAGATGCAAGAGGATACTTCATGGAGACCTATAACTATAATGATTTCAAGGAAGCAGGAATTGACTGTGAATTCGTACAGGATAACCAGTCTGCATCCAAGAAAGGTGTACTTCGTGGACTTCATTTCCAGTTAAACTATCCACAGGACAAGCTGGTGCGTGTAGTAAACGGTGAAGTATTTGACGTCGCAGTTGACTTAAGAGAAGGTTCTGAAACCTTTGGAAAATGGTTTGGAGTTACTTTATCTGCTGAGAATAAGAAACAGTTCTTCATTCCAAAGGATTTTGCACACGGATTTATCGTATTAAGTGATTATGCAGAATTCTGCTATAAAGTTACTGATTTCTATCATCCAAACGATGAGGGCGGACTTCTGTGGAATGACCCTGACATCGGAGTAGAATGGCCGATGCCGGAAGGAATGACAGAGGCAGACTTGATTTTATCCGACAAAGATAAAGTATGGCATGGCATCAAGGCATATGCAGAGAATAAGAATAACTGCAGGAAAGACTGATAGGCAGTTGAAGTAACATAAGGAGTAAATGATATGTCTAAGAAGAGACTCGCAGCCAGCCTGCTGGTGGTACTGTTTGGTATATTGGCGAACATCCTGATTTTCAGATATGAACCGGCTTTAAGTGAGAAGAAGGTTACGGTAAAGGTAACGCTTACTTCCGATGAAGAAAATTATATGGAGATGTTCTATCTGACAGACGGCCAGAAAATGCCGGATGATTTCAAGGCAGAACAAAGCAGCGGAGTAAATTATAAAAAAGCTGGAACAGAGAAAACGTTAGAATATGCCGTACCGGCAGATGTTTCATATCTTCGCTTTGATTTGGGAAGCGGAGCATCCGAGACAACTATTTCCGGCATAACCATTGAAAGTAATGGAAAAACTGCGGTAATAGATCAGAATGTTTTTTCAGAAACAGTGCGTCTGCAGGAAGTAAAACAGAATAATGTTTCAGACGGTATTACCCTGACAGCAGAAAAAGAGGATCCTTATCTGGTATGGAATACAGAGAACTGGGGAATTGCGAAGCTGGTAAAGGACAGCCTGTGGCTTCGGTATCTTCTGGTTAAAATCCTTGCGTGTGTTGTATTAGATATCATTCTTATTGTTGCATTAAAAGCAGGTAAAAAGCTGATTGTTCTTCCGAAAGAAGTGTATCAGAACAGAAAGCTGCTCTGGAATTTGTCAAAGAATGATTTTAAAACTAAATTTGCAGGTTCCTACCTTGGTATTATCTGGGCATTTATACAGCCGATTGTAACGGTAGTGGTATACTGGTTCGTATTTGAAAAGGGATTAAAGGCTGGAGGAATCAACACCAGAGCAGGAATTGATGTTCCGTTTGTACTCTGGCTGGTTGCAGGCCTGGTGCCTTGGTTCTTCTTCCAGGATGCATTAAATGGTGGAACCAATGCACTGATTGAATACAGCTATCTGGTTAAGAAGGTTGTATTTAAGATAAGTATTCTCCCAATTGTGAAAGTAGTATCTGCACTGTTTGTACATGTATTCTTCGTAGTATTTACGCTGGTGCTGTATAGTGCATATCACTATTATCCGGATTTATATACATTGCAGATTGTGTATTATACCTTTGCCATGTTTATTATGGTATTGGGAATCGTGTATGCAACCTGTGCGATTGTAATCTTTTTCCGTGATTTAACACAGGTGATTAACATTGTTCTGCAGGTTGGGATGTGGATGACACCGATTATGTGGAACATTGATACCATGGAATTATCTCCAGTGCTGATTACCATATTCAAACTGAATCCGATGTACTATATTGTGGCAGGATACCGGGATGCGTTGATTAATAAGGCGTGGTTCTGGGAAAATGCACCACTGACTTTATACTTCTGGCTTCTGACAGCAGTATTATTCGGTATCGGAACCATGATATTTAAGCGGTTGAAGATTCATTTTGCAGATGTATTATAGGAAGGCATAGGATATGAGCGAAGTAGCAATTAGAGTAGATGATGTAAGTAAATTATATAAGCTTTACGATAAACCTTCAGACAGACTGAAGGAATCGTTAGGCTTGACACGAAAGAAATTATATAAGGAACATTATGCACTGCATAATGTTTCTTTTGATGTAAAAAGAGGAGAAACCGTTGGCATAATCGGAACCAACGGTTCCGGAAAATCTACGATTCTTAAGATTATTACCGGAGTCTTGAATCCATCCGGTGGTCATGTAGAGATTGATGGAAGAATTTCTGCACTGTTGGAGCTGGGCGCAGGCTTCAATATGGAATATACCGGAATTGAGAATATCTACCTTAATGGAACCATGATTGGTTTTTCCAGGGAAGAGATTGATGCAAAGATGCAGGATATTCTTGATTTTGCAGATATCGGTGACTTTGTGCATCAGCCGGTCAAGACATATTCCAGTGGTATGTTTGTGCGGCTGGCATTTGCGGTAGCGATTAATATTGACCCGGAAATCCTGATTGTCGATGAGGCGTTGTCGGTAGGAGACGTATTCTTTCAGGCAAAATGCTACAAGAAATTTGAAGATTTTAAGAAAATGGGAAAAACCATCCTTTTTGTCAGCCATGATCTGGGCAGCATCAGCAAATACTGTGACCGTGTTGTACTTTTAAACAGAGGAAAGAAGCTGGCAGAGGGTACACCAAAAGAAATGGTAAGCATGTATAAGCGAATCATGGTCAATCAGGATAAGGCGGAGGAAATCGCAGCACACCAGATGGACATGAGCTCCTTGGAAGAAGATGATGAAAAGGAAATCAAAGAGGCTGCCTGCGAAGGACAGTGGAAGAATCATTACAATCTGAATCCGGATGTGGATGAATATGGCAATGGTGCCGCTGAAATTGAAGACTTTGCCATAATAGATGAGAATGGTAATTATACCAATGCAATTGTAAAAGGAACACGATTCCGGCTGAAATCCAAAGTAAAATTTAAACAGGATGTTCATGATCCGATATTTACCTATACCTTTAAAAATATACAGGGTGTGGCAATAACCGGAACCAATACCATGTATGAGAAGAAGGATGTTCCATTGGCAAAAGAAGGGGAGACTTATGTTGCAACCTTTGAGCAGGATATGTTCCTGCAGGGAGGGGAATACTTATTGTCCATGAGCTGTACCGGATATCGTGACGGTGAGTTCCAGGTATACCACAGATTATATGATGTATGCAATGTGACGGTGGTTTCAGATAAAAATACCGTAGGTTTTTATGATATGAATTCTGTTACGACAGTGGAGAAGATAGAAGAGTAAAAAGATAAAGGAAAGACGGCGGAAATGACAGAAAATTGTGGGAAAGTTCAAATTGACAGAAGCAGATATCAGGCAGAGCCTGTGTTTGGGGAAGCGGTTCCGGATAAAATGATGTTAGAGGACATAAAACATTATGGGAAAGACAGCCTGCAGGAAGTGATAAAAGAACGTAAGAGTTATAATTGTTTATTCTATTTGTCGGAACTCCGCAAGAATATCATAGAATGGTATCCGTTTTCCGGACAGGCAGAAGTGCTTGCAGTGGGTGCGGATACAGGAATGCTTACGGATGCACTGGCACAAAAGGCAGCGCACGTTACCTGCGTGGAAACATCGGAAACGAGAGCCGAAATGAATGCAGCATGGAACGCTGAAAAAGATAATGTCAGAATAATCCTGGGAAATTATCCGGAAGTAGAAGATAAGCTCGGCAGCTATGATTACATTACGCTGATTGGAGAATGGAAATATGCCAGGTCCTATTATGAGAATTCAGAAGACGCATATAGAACCTTTCTTTTGGAACTGTTAAAACATTTGAAAACCGGTGGAGAACTGCTTCTTGCTACAGAAAATAAAATGGGAATGAAATATTGGGCAGGCTGCCAGGATGATTATTATGGCGGATATTACCGGGGAATTGAAGATTATCCGGGGGAAGATAATGTCCGCACATTTTCGAAGAAAGAGCTGGAAGAGGAACTGAAGGGAATAGAGGGAATTTCCTGGAAATTCTATTATCCATATCCGGATTATAAATTTCCAATGGCGATTTATTCCGATGAATATCTTCCGAAAACAGATGAACTTACGATGAATATCCGTAATTTTGACCGGGACCGCTATGTTATGTTTGATGAAGAAAAGGCATTCGGAACGGTAATCAAAGAAGGGCTATTTTCAGAATTTTCCAATTCGTTTATGGTAACTATCAAAAAGGAGCAGTAGCATGAAAACAGTAGTATTCGCAAAATATTCAAATGATCGTGCAGATGAATTTGCAATATGTACGGAAATACTGAAGAATGAAAATGGAGAGAAAAGCATCCGCAAACGTCCGGTGGAAAAAGAGGGAATCCATCATGTGCAGGGCGTTTATGAAAACTATCTGAAGCTTAAGAGGCAGTATCAGAATGTTTTCGGTGTTGCAGCCTGTCAGATGGAAGCACAGGCGGCAGCGTTTGAGTTTGTGAAGGGAACTGCGTTATCTGCAATATTAGAAAACTACATTGAACAGGGTGAAAAAGACAGAATAGAAGAACTGGTACGGGATTATTGCAACCGGATAACATCCATAGAACCAAAAGCAATCTTTCATGTAACAGAGGAATTTAGAAAAGTTTTCGGAGATGTAACATTTGAAAAAGAGCAGAGTTCTGCTGCGGAAATAACAGATATCGATTTGATATTTGAAAATGTTATGATAGATGCCGAAAGCTGGAAAGTAATTGATTATGAGTGGAGCTTTGCATTTCTTATTCCGGAGAAATTTGTAATATACAGAAGTATTCTTTACTGGTTTTTAAAACAGAATGTCAGCCAGTTGTTTACCTGGCAGGAGTTAATGGAATTAGTTTCGATTACGGAAGAAGAGGAAGAAAAATTCCGGAAGATGGAAGCAAATTTCCAAAAGTATGTCATTGGTGGAAAGATTCCGGTCCGGGATATGACAGAGTATCTTGGAACAAAAGCAATTCCATTTAGCGAGGTCTTGCATCCGGAGACAGAAGCAAAGGACAGGATGCAGGTTTATTATAACAGTGGAAAAGGATTTTCAGAACAGAATTCCTATTTTATCCCGCATACGGATGAAGGGGAGATGAAAGAAATCCGTATTCCTGTCAGCGAAAATGAGAAAGAAGTGCGCTTTGACCCAAGTATGGGAAAATGCGTTGTCTATATAGAATCCATACAGGATTCCAATGGAAAGAAAACTGCAGTCAAGTGGTGCAACGGACGGTGGCTTTCTAAGCAGAGTATTCTCTTTGAAGAGGAAGATCCACAAATTCTCTTTGAAATAGAACGGGGAATTTCTTATCTTGAGATAAAATGTATGGTGGCAGCATATACAGCACTTATCACAGAACTTTCCGATGTGACCAAGTTCTATGATTATGGCAAAGTAAAAAAGACTGCAGAAGAGCGGAAAAATGAAATCGAAGAGTTGAATGAGCAGATTGCACAATATGAAGAAAAACAGAAACAGGGCATAATCCGGCTGGAAGAACAGAATAGAAAGATTGAAGAAATGCGTAAACTGATTATGATAAGGGAAGATGAACTGATGTATCATAAGAATGGACTTTGGTACAGATTCAAAAATAAATTACGCAATTGGAAAAACAGGATATTACATAGAAATCGGTAATAGCTAATGGAGAACAACTATGAGTAATAGAGAAAGTTTTGAAGAATTAAAGAAAAAAATAGAACAGGCAGATGTGGTATCGTTTGATGTGTTTGATACGCTGATTTTACGAATTGTAAATACACCGGAAACCATATTTAAGCTGGTTGGAGATGTCTGCGGCATTAAGGATTATGAGCATATCCGTCAGGAAATGCAGCGGCAGGCAAGTATGGAAGCAGAAGAGAAATGGAACCAGCCTCATGCGGTTATGGATCAGATTTATGATTATATAAAGACACATTCCGGGCTTGAGATGGATTGGGAGAAAGTAAAGCAGACAGAGCTTGAAATGGAATATGATTCACTGGTTGCAAATCCGGAAATGAAAGAAATTTATGAGTTTGCTAAAGCAGCAGGCAAGCGTGTGATAGCAACAAGTGATATGTATTTAAAGAAGGATTTCTTAGAAAAAGTATTGAAAAAATGCGGATATGAAATGGATAAAATCTATGATTCTGCGGATGAGATGCATACAAAATTTCGCGGAGATTTGTACGAGCAGGTGCAGAAGGAAGAAGGAGTTCCTGCATGGAAAATCATACATATCGGTGACAACTGGGAATCTGATGTGGTAAATGCCCAGAAAGCGGGATTCCAGACCTATTATTATCCACAGGAAAAAGCAGATAATAAAAACATGCTTCCGTTCAGCATCGACGAAGGAGTAAAGAACTGTATTCACAAGGAGCATTATGAATTCTGGAAAAATTTAGGCGCAGAAGTGGGCGGACCGCTTTATCTTGGTTTATTTACCTGGCTAAAGAGCTGTCTGAAAAGGGAAAAATATGAGAAGATATTTTTCCTTGCAAGAGACGGTTATAATCTCTATCAGTTGTTTGGAAAATATACCGATGAGAAGACAGAATATCTGATGACTTCCCGCAGAGCCTTGTTATTGGCTGGAATCAGTAAATTAGACGAAGAAACCATGCAGATTCTTCCACCATTTACATTAGGACAGACCATAAAAGAAGTGTTAGAATATCTCGGAGTGCTTGAAATCTGTCAGGACAGCATAAAGGAAGCTGGCTTTGAAAGTGTAGATGAAATTATTCATACACGGGAAGAAATGGAACAGGTAAAGAAACTGTATACATTAAATGAGACAGCCTTTTTGAAAAAGTGTGAAGAAGAGAGACAGGAAGCATACCGGTATTTTAAAGAAAAAGGGTTCTTTGATGTAGACGGCATTGTATTTGACTGTGGATGGAATGGTTCCTCACAGTATCTGCTTGACCGCTTCCTGGAGTGTGTTGATTATCAGAAAAACAATAAATTCTTCTATACCGGAATTTTAAATACGGAGAAGAGTAAACGCCAGTTAAACGGAAGAAAATTCGAAACTTATCTGTTTAACTATGATGAAAATTATAATCTGCAGAATAAAGTGAAGGATTCCATTGTCATTATGGAATTGTTCTTTGGTGCACCGATGAATTCTGTTTATAAGTATGAAAACGGAGTGGCAGTATTAGAGGATATACCGGAAGAAACTGCATATAAAGAGGCAATCAGCCAGGGTATTATTGCTTTTGTGGAACGTTCTATTGACTTTGTGGAGAAATATAAGATTCGGGTGAAACAGGAACATGCTGTGACTGCTATTTTACATTTGATTCATGAGCCGACAGAAAAGGAAGCAGTTACAATAGGAAATATCGCCAATGTGGATGGATTTGCCAACCAGAAAGCAGTTATAAAATATATCGCAAAACTGGATGAAGCGTCATATAAAGAAAATCCACAGATTGAAATATACTGGGCGGAGGGCTTGTTCAAGAGACCGGACATCGATGAAAAGTTAAAAAAGCAGATTGCGCAGGATCGTCATCTGAATTATAAGGATGCGGAAACAGATGATGCAGAACAGGCAAAAGAAAGTCTTTATGAAAAAGATTTAAAGAAGTATGGAAAAGTTACGGCTGATTTCCTGGAAGAAGAAAGAAAGCACAAAAATAAAGATCCATACCAGCGTTTTATCAAAGAGAATGAGACCAATATCGTTACAGGAAGAACCTTTGAGCAAAATCCGCTCATTTCATTTGTAGTGCCGGTATATAATGTGCCGGATGACATGCTGACAGCCTGTATCGATTCCATTATCGGACAGACTTATAAGAACTGGGAATTATGGCTGGTGGATGATTTCTCATCCTGGGAGTCCGTGCGTGAAGTGCTGCGCAGCTATGAAACCACACCGGGAGTTCATGTCATCTATCGTACAGAGAATGGAAATATTTCCAAAGCAACAAATGATGGAATTGCAAAAGCAAGTGGTGAATACATCGCATTTATGGACTGTGATGATGTAATAGAATTAAATACGTTAGAAGAAATGGTGGCATTAATCAACGAAAATCCTGAGCTGGATTTCATTTACAGTGATGAGGACAAGCTGACAGAGGATGGAACCAGAAGACATTCTCCGTTCTTTAAGCCAGACTGGTCACCGGATACTTTCTTTTCGATTATGTATACCAACCATCTTGCAATATACCGTACCGCATTGGTGCGCAAGACCGGCGGACTGCGTACGGAATATAATGGAGCACAGGATTATGATTTTACCCTGCGCTTTACAGAACTGACGGATTATAAGCGGATTGGCCATGTGAAGAAAGTATTATATCACTGGCGTGAACGGGCAGAATCCATTGCAGCGAAGATGGAAGCAAAGCCATATGCACTGGAAGCGATGAAGCGCCTGAAAGAAGAAACGCTGGAAAGACGCGGATTAAATGGAACCGTGGAATTCGTCAGTGACATGTATCAGTACAGAGTCTGCTATGAAGCAGAGGGTAATCCGAAGGTCAGCATTGTCATTCCGTCCAAGGATAATTTCAAAATATTAAAGCAGTGTATTGATTCCATAAAGCAGTGCACCATTTATGAAAATTATGAAATTATTGTAGTGGACAATGGCAGTAACGAAGAGAATAAAGCACAGATAGAGAACTACTTGGAAGAACAGAAGGCAACCTATGTTTATGAGCCGATGAATTTTAATTTCTCGAAGATGTGCAATCTGGGAGTGAAAGCATCGGATGGAGAATATATTCTTCTTTTAAATGATGATATTAAAGTATATCGTGCAGAGTGGCTGTCTCTTCTGGTGGGACAGGCATCCCTTGATTATGCCGGAGCAGTCGGTGCGAAATTGTTATATCCGGAGACCGACATTATCCAGCATATTGGAATTGCAAATCTTAAGATAGGGCCGTCTCACAGTGAAATAGGATTTTCGGATTCCAATATCTATTATTTTGGCAGAAACCGTGTGAATTATAACTGGCTTGCAGTAACAGCAGCATGTCTGATGGTGAAGAAGAGCAAATATGAAGAAGTAGGCGGTCTGGATGAAGAACTGACTGTTGCTTACAATGATGTAGATTTCTGCTTTAAATTGTACGAAAAGGGCTATTACAACAGCGTGCGGAATGATGTTCCAATGTATCATTATGAATCTATCAGCCGTGGCTCTGATGATGTGGATGAGAAAAAGCAGCAGAGATTGCTGAAAGAGAGAGAACGCTTATATGCGAAGCATCCGAAGCTGAAAGGAAAAGACCCGTTCTACAATGATAATTTAACCCAGAACAAAGTGGATTTCAGCATCAATGTAGAAGAGGAAGAACAGGAATATGCCATCTGTGAGTGGATGAAGCATTATCCGAAAAAAGTAAAAAGTGATTTCAAAGTCTGCATTGATAAAATAACAGATGATAAAGATTTTGCCATTGAAGGCTGGTGTCAAGGAGAAGACGCAGAGAGAGATAATGCGTCAGAACGTTATCTGCTGCTTCGCTCCGAGCAGGGAAAAATCTATCAGTGTAAGATGGAAAAAGTATTCCGTGAGGATGTGGCACAGTCGTTGGGAAGCACCAATTATCTGGCAGGCTTCCGCTGCCGGGTAGATCGAAACCAGATTGCGATGAATCTTCATGCGTATACCATTGGTATTATGCAGAAATATCAAAAAGAAGTCTTTATAAGATGGCTGGATGTCATGAGCGGCAGACAGGAATTAAAAGGAACTGTGGTACGTGATATTGCATTGGAAGAACGTACAGGATGGAAACAAAAACAGATACTGCACAGAATCGATGGCGTAAAGCGTACCGAAGAGCTTTTTGGTATCAAAGGCTGGGCAGTATTAGAACATGCAGATAATATTAATTGTGAGACGCAGATTCTGGTTGTAGAAGGTGACAGGGCAAGAGTATGTTCCACACAGGCAAAGGAACGCTATGATGTAGCGTTATCCATGCCGCACTACAAAAATATTTATCTGTGCGGATTTGCAGCAGAGATTCCAAATGTAGGAAAGGATGCAGCCATTTTCATTGTTAAGAGGAATCTGCACAATGGAAAAGTATATTATCAGCAGTTGAGTGAATCAGAGTTACAAGAGGAAGCGTAGAAAAACAATGAAGAGAAAGTTACAGAAAGTATTTCGAAATTTGTGGACAGCAGTACTGTTATGTGCTATGGTGCTGCCGGTAAATACCGTGCAGGCGGCGGAAAAAGAGCCGCAGAGCGTAGTAGCGACGATAAATACATATTATGACGGTGGATACAGTATTATGGGACCGACAACGGTTACCATTGGACAGATGATTAATTATTATCAGGCAAATCAGGCATATCCGGCATTTTATGCCAATACGGATGCACCAAATATTTATGTATTCTGCATGATGTATATGGAAGAATGTAATGCAGAGGGTGTTCGTGCCGAGGTGGCATTCGCACAGGCAATGAAGGAAACAGGATTTCTCCGTTACAGAGGAGATGTTCATATTGAACAGTTTAACTTTGCAGGACTTGGTGCTACCGGTAATGGCAATCCGGGTAACAGCTTTCCAACCGTTCGTATGGGAATCCGTGCCCAGGTGCAGCATTTAAAAGCATATGCGACATCGGAACCATTGAATCAGGAAGTCGTAGACCCGCGTTACAGCCTTGTAAATAAAGGCAGTGCACCATATGTGGAGTGGCTTGGCAAACATGAGAATCCAACGGGAATCGGCTGGGCAACTGCATGGGGCTACGGAAACAGTATTGTCAATGATTATATTGCAAGAATGCGGAATTATTCTACCTATTCCACCTGGTATCAGGGAGTGAACTATGAGGCAGTATACAACCCGGATTATTATATGTTACATAATCCGGATGTGGCAGCCGTATGTGGCGGAAGTTCAGACAGTCTGCTTTCTCATTTTCTGAATTATGGAATGAAGGAAGGACGGCAGGGAATTGTATATTTTGATGTAAATTCTTATAAACGCCGGTACAAGGATCTTCGAATGGCTTTTGGGAATGACCTCAAATTATATTATCTTCACTATGTATATTCCGGACAGAGTGAACACAGAATTGCATCCGGACCGGTTAACAACTTTGATGCAATAACGGTTTATAACGGAGTGGACTATGCATCAGTCTATGATTATAATTATTATGTAAATAAATATCCGGATATCCGGGCAGCCTTTGGAGATGATGATATGGCAGTTCTTGCTCACTTTGTAAATTATGGAATGAGCGAAGGGCGGCGTGGAAATGAGGCATTTGATATAAATTCTTATCGGAATGCGTATTCTGATCTTAGGGCAGCTTTTGGAACGGATTTAAGACAGTACTATCTGCATTATATCTATGCCGGTCAGGCAGAGAAACGTGTGACATCAGGAGTAACTGAACTACAGAATCCACTGACAGTATATAATGGGGTAGATTATTCTTCCGTATACGATTATAATTATTATACCAATTTGTATCCGGATATCCGTGTAGCCTTTGGCAATGATGACAGAGCAGTGCTTGCTCATTTCGTAAACTGCGGAATGTCAGAGGGAAGAAGAGGAAACGATACCTTTGATGTAGCTGATTATCGTAATAAGTATGCGGATCTGCAGCAGGCATTCGGAAATGACTGGAAGGGGTATTATATGCATTATATAAATTATGGAGTAATAGAGGGACGATAGGTGATGTAAGAAAAATCAGATATATTAAAATAATATTTGAATTTAACATTAAGAAAGAAAAAGGGGATAAAATACCAATGGACAAACAATTATGGATACGAAGAATAGGATTAATGATATATGACGTATTTGCTGTAATAGTGGCAAGCTATACTGCTTTATTAGTAAGGTTTGATTTTGAGTTATCAGCAATACCGGAATCTTATAAAACGATTATGTTGCAGGTACTTCCGTTTACATTGATTGGAACAGTTGTAATATTTTACTTATTTCATATGTATTCAAGCTTGTGGATATATGCGAGTGTTACTGAACTGGTAAATGTAGTAGGTGCAAGTGTTACAGTTGGATTTATGAATCTTTTGCTGATATTTTGTGATAACCGTGAGAAAATGACTCCAATGCCGAGAAGCTTTTATGCGATTTTTACAATAGTATTAATGATATTGGTGGCGATTAGTCGTTTTTCATACCGTGTATTACGTTCCTTTTTGCAACGACATGCAACACAGGCAAGTAGAAAAAGAGTTATGATTATTGGAGCCGGAGCAGCTGGAGAAGCATTGATTCGTGAAATGTTAAGTAGTAAATATATTGATATGAAACCTGTGTGCGTAATAGATGATGATAAAAAAAAGATTGGAAACTATATACAGGGGATAAAGGTTATAGGAAATCGTAAACTTATAGAAGTTGTGGCAAAGGAAGAAAAGATTGATGAAATTATTATTGCAATTCCAACTGCAAAGGAGATTGAGATAAGGGAAATCTTAGATATTTGTAAAAGAACAGGGTGTGAATTGAAACGACTCCCAGGTGTATATCAGTTGGTAAATGGAGATATTAGTATTAACAAACTTAGACATGTGGATATTAATGATTTGCTTGGAAGAAAACCAATTGAGATAGATTTAGATTCTATTATGGGATATGTATCTGATAAGGTAGTCATGGTAACTGGAGGTGGCGGTTCTATCGGAAGTGAATTATGCAGACAGATTGCTGCACATAATCCAGCAATGCTTGTTATTGTAGATATTTATGAAAATACTACATATGATATTCAAAATGAATTAAAACACAATTTCCCTAATTTGAATTTGGTTGTTTTAATTGCTTCTGTGCGAAATACAAAACGCATGGATCAGATTTTTGAAATGTATCGTCCGGAGATTGTTTATCATGCAGCGGCGCATAAACATGTGCCGTTAATGGAAGATAGTCCGAATGAAGCGGTTAAAAATAACGTACTTGGGACATGGAAAGTGGTTCAGGCTGCGGATAAGTGGAAGGTGAAACGTTTTGTAATGATTTCTACGGACAAAGCTGTGAATCCAACGAATATTATGGGGGCAACAAAAAGAATCTGCGAGATGATTATACAGACCTATGATAAACATTCTGGGACAGAGTTTGTTGCAGTTCGCTTTGGAAATGTACTCGGGAGTAATGGAAGTGTTATTCCGCTTTTTAAAAAACAGATTGCAGAAGGTGGACCGGTTACGGTAACTCATCCAGACATCATCAGATATTTTATGACAATTCCAGAGGCGGTATCATTAGTCCTTCAGGCAGGAGCTTATGCTAAAGGAGGAGAGATTTTTGTACTGGATATGGGTGAACCGGTAAAAATTTTAGATTTGGCAAAAAACTTGATTCTATTATCTGGTCATAAACCAGATGAGGACATAAAAATTATCTTTACAGGGCTTAGACCAGGTGAGAAGTTGTATGAAGAGATGCTTATGAAAGAAGAAGGTATGCAGGATACTGCAAACAAGTTGATTCATATAGGTAAACCAATTGAATTAGATGAAGAAATGTTTATGAAACAGTTAGAATATCTTAGGGACTATGTAGTGGAAGAACCTTCTGATATACGAAGGGTAGTAAAGGAGATAGTGCCTACATATCAGATAAAGTCAAATTAAAAATTTTTACAAATAATTTGAAGAATGAAAAGGTGAAGTATAGTGTTTAGAGAAAATAGTGAAGTGAAGAAATTTGAAAAAAAGGTATGGTTAAGCAGTCCAACAATGCATGGTCCTGAAATGGAGTTTATGAGAGAAGCATATGAGACCAATTGGATGTCTACCGTAGGAAAAAATATTAGTGAAGTAGAACGCATGATATGTGAAAGAATGGGGTGCAAATATGCAGTAGCATTATCTGCTGGTACGGCATCACTTCATTTGTCATTAAAACTTGCGGGCATAGAGGCATATGGTATGCCTAAGATTGGACATGGTACATTAGAAGGAAAAAAAGTGTTTTGCTCAGATATGACATTTGATGCAACTGTAAATCCGGTTGTATATGAAGGAGGGGAGCCAGTATTTATTGATACAGAATATGACACTTGGAATATGGATCCGAAAGCATTGGAAAGGGCATTTGAATTGTATCCAGATACAAAGATTGTTGTTATTGCTCACTTATATGGAACACCGGGAAAAATAGAAGAATTAAACAATATAATAAAGAAACATGGTGCTATTCTTGTAGAAGATGCGGCAGAATCTATGGGGGCAACATATAAGGGAAAACAAACAGGAACATTTGGAAAATACAATACAGTATCTTTTAATGGAAATAAAATTATTACAGGAAGTTCTGGAGGCTGCTTTTTGACTGATGATGAAGAGGCAGCAAATAAAGTTCGAAAGTGGTCTACGCAGGCAAGAGAAAATGCAACGTGGTATCAACATGAGGAATTAGGATATAATTACCGCATGAGTAATGTAATAGCTGGGGTTGTGCGTGGACAGATTCCGTATTTGGATGAACATATTGAACAGAAAAGGAAAATTTACATACGTTATAAAGAGGGGTTGAAAGATTTACCAGTATCTATGAATCCAATAGATTTCGAAAATTCAGAACCAAATTATTGGTTATCATGCTTACTGATAGATAAAAAAGCTATGTGTAAACAGGTTCGGGGCGAACAAGATGTATGTTTTGAAAAAGAAATAGGGAAAACCTGTCCAACGGAAATACTTGAAGTACTTGTAGCAATGAATGCAGAGGGGCGTCCAATTTGGAAACCAATGCATATGCAGCCAATTTATCGTTTAAATCCCTTTATTATAAAAGATGGAAATGGACGAGCTAGAACAAATGCTTATATTGAAAATAAAATAACTGATGTTGGAATGGATATTTTTTCCAGGGGATTATGCTTGCCTAGTGATAATAAAATGACAGTAGAACAGCAAGATAGAATAATAGAGATGATACATTGTTGCTTTGAATAATTTGACTACATAATATATTGACGCAAAAACGATGTTGTGTAGGAGGAGAGTATTGTGGAAAAAATTATTATTGTAGGAATTAGTGAGTTTGCGAAAAAGGTTCGGCAGTTAATTGAACAAATAAACCAGAAGGAGAGTTTGTGGGAAATTGAAGGGTGTTTAGATGATAGCGTAACAACAAAAATAGTATATGGAGAAATTAGAGTTTTAGGGAAAATAGATAAATTAAAAGAGTATGGTCCAGAAACATGTCTTGTATGCGGGGTTGAAAATAATTATGAAAGAGAAAAAATTATAAGAAGAATAGAAAAAATTGGTAAATTTAAATTTCCAAATTTGATTGCTCCAGAGGTAAAGATATCTAAAGAAATAAAAATAGGAAAGGGTAATTTGATTTTCGGAGAAAGTCAGATTTTGGGTAATGCCACTATAGAAAATTTTACAATCATATATAATGATTGCAAAATATATCAAGAAACATTGATAGGCTCTTTTGCTTTGATTAGATGTGGAGGAAAAATTTATCCTAAAACAGAGGTGGGCATTGCAGCAGAGGTTTTAGACGGGACTGTTGTGACATCAAGTGTTCAAACAAGATGTTCTGTGGCAGGAAATCCAGCCAGGATAGTTAAGCTCTATGGAAAATATAGCAAACTTTTAGTGGTAGGAGCAAATGGTCATGGAAAGGCTGTTATGGAACTGGCAAGACAGACAAGAAGTTATGATAATATATTTTTTTTAGATGATAATCCTAGTTTGTTAGAGACGAGCGGTGTCTTAGGATGTAGTGAGTATGCAATAAAGCATAAAGAAGAGTATGATGTAATTGTTGCGATTGGAAATGCAAAAATTCGTGATAAATTACAAACTGAATATGAAAGAAGAGGGGTAAATGTAGTTACAATGGTGTCACCATTTGCCTGTGTGGCAACAGATGCTAAAATTGATAGAGGATGTGTTGTGATGGCTGGAAGTGTTATACAACCCGAAACCAGCATTGGACGAGGAACAATAATAAATACATGCACATCTGTTGACCATGAAAACAAAATAGGAGATTTTGTACATGTTGCGGTAGGTGCTCATTTGGCTGGAAATGTTATAATTGGTAATAATACGTGGATTGGGGCAGGGGCAGTTGTAAGTAATAATATTGAAATTAGTGAAGATATAGTTGTTGGAGCAGGAGCAGTTGTGATAAAAAATTTGAATGAAATAGGAACCTATATCGGGGTTCCAGCAAGAAAAATGAAGGTATAGAAAATGTATGAAAAATATATAAAAAGATTATTGGATATAATACTGGCTATTATAAGCATAGTGATATTAAGCCCAATATTTTTAATACTGATAGTATGTGTATATATAAAATTAGGAAGTCCTGTTATTTTTAAACAGAAACGTCCGGGAAAAGATGAAAAAATTTTTAGTTTATACAAATTTAGAACAATGACAGATGAACGGGATGAAGATGGGAGACTACTTCCTGACGAGGAAAGACTAAATTCTTTTGGTAAAAAATTAAGAAGTACTAGTTTGGATGAAATACCAGAATTGCTAAACATAATTAAAGGTGATATGAGCTTTGTGGGCCCAAGACCGTTATTAGTACAATATCTTCCGCTATATAATGAAAAACAAAAACACCGACATGATGTAAGACCCGGCTTTACTGGATTAGCGCAAGTGAATGGACGCAATAGTATAAGTTGGGAGGAAAAATTCGAATGGGATATTCGATATGTAGAAAATATTACCTTTCTAAATGATTGTAAGATTATTTTAAAAACAATAAAAATTGTATTTAAAAGAGAGGGTATTAGCAGTAATTCATCTGTTACAATGGAAGAATTTAAGGGAGAAGATAACTAATGAATATTTTGATTATTGCAAATTCATCAGTGGGGTTAGTAAAGTTTCGGAAAGAACTAATTATAAAAATATTGGAACGACATAAAGTATTTATTGCAACAAAAATAGACGAATGTGAAAATGAACTAAGGTCTATTGGAGCGGAAGTCTGTGAACTTCAGATGGAACGACGTAGTATCAGACTTAAAAAAGAATGGAAGTTAATAAAGCAGATACAGAGTGAAGTGAAACGAATAAGACCGGATTTAATTATTACTTACACTATAAAACCAAATATATATGGCGGCATTATTGCGCGGAAAAATAAAATTCCTTATGTTGTTAATATCACTGGATTAGGAACGGCATTTCAAAGTGAGGGGCTATTTAAATGGATAATTATACATTTATATAGAATTGCATTAAAAAAGGCCAGGGTTGTTTTCTTTGAAAATAGAGAAAATAAAAGAAAACTGATACAGGAGAAGATTATATGTGAGGAACAGGGGACAGTATTAAATGGAGCCGGTGTGAATTTAGAATCGTTTTCCTATAAAGCATATCCATCTATTACAAATAGAAATTATTTGTATATGGGTCGTGTTATGAAAGAGAAAGGAGTGGATGAATTGTTCTCAGCAATTCAGAGACTTCATGCAGTTTATCCGGATGTAAAATTGATGATTTTGGGCGAGTATGAAGAGGATTATGAAGAGAAGGTAAAAGCAATGGTTAATAAAGGCATTGCAATATATATTGGATGGGTGAATGATGTACGAGCATATGTAGAAAATTCTATATGTACAGTCTTGCCTTCCTATCATGAGGGAATGTCTAATACATTATTGGAAAGTGCTGCAATGGGTCGACCAGTTATTACCAGTGATATTTCCGGATGCAGGGAAGCTTTGGTGGATGGAATCAGTGGTTTGCTTGTACAGGTAAAAGACGAGGATGATCTTTATGCAAAAATGAAACAGTTTTATGAGCTGCCGTATAATGAAAAGGTTGAAATGAGTGTAGAAGCAAGAAAATTTATTGAAAAGAATTTTGACAAAAATAAAGTAATTCAAGATACTTTGAATAAGATAGGACTATTATGAAAAAAAGGCTACAAACTGCAACTATTGGTTTGATTATATTGACGTTTATAAGTAAGATACTTGGATTTGTGAGGGAATTGGTAATATCATATATCTATGGTACTACTGCGATGAGTGATGCATATAGTATGGCAAATTCAATTGCAATTCTGATTGTTACCGGTTTGGCAATGGGAATAATGACAGCATATATTCCTGAGAGTATGCTGATTGCTGAAGAGGATAGAAGAAATGAGTTTTTCAATAATCTTATAAATGCAGTGTTATTGATTTGCGGAATAATATCCATAATTTGTATTATATTTGTAAAACCAATTGTATCTGTTATTGGAATTGGCTTTTCAGATGAAACAAAAAGATATACCGAAATTTTATTATGTTTTGTGATGATTGCATCTGTTTGTATCTTTCTTATATATACAATCAGCGGTTTTTTAAACACTAAAAAGAATTTTTACTATAATGGAGTTCAGTTAATAATAACAAATTTTATTGTTATTATTGCAGTTATGTTGAGCAAAGAAAGTCCAGTAAAATTAGGTATGGGTTACCTGATGGCATACATAATTCCTCTTATATTAGGATTGTTGTTAATGAAACAATATAATTTTAAATATAAGAGAATATTGAATTTTCAAGATAAGCATTTAAGAAAGATATGCACTGTTTCAATAATAGCTTTTTTGGGAACAAATGTTATCAAATTAAATGTTATGCTCGACAGGGTGTTTGCATCAATATTGCAGGAAGGTGCAGTGGCTGCGATAAATTATGCTTTTACATTAACATCCATTGTACCTGAAGTTTTTTCACTTTCCATGATAACGGTATTATACCCTGAATTATCAGAACTATTTGTAAAAGAAGAATATACTTTGTTCGAAGAAAAAATTGTGAAATTATTGAAACAAACTATTTTGATACTGGTTCCGATAACTGTTTTTTTCTTAGCAGAGGGAGATTGGCTTGTTCAGGCATTATTCCAAAGAGGTGCCTTTGATGAACAGGCAACCAATATGACTGTTCAGGTACTAAAGGGATATTCACTGGGTATGCTTCCAATTGGTATTAGTTTCATTTTATGCAAGGTATATTTTGCAAGAAAAGAGGCTCTAGTCCCTACAGTATGTTTAGGAATTAGCATTTTAATAAATGTCGTATTAGATTTTATTTTAGTCCATCGTGGATTAATGGAATTAACAGCAGTCACAACTATTAGTATAGCATTGGCAACTTTTGCAATGCTTTGGATTTTAATAAAAAAGGGCGCTATATTTAATATAAAGAAAATTTTAAAGGTATTTTTCAAATCTATTTTTGCGGCATGTTTTATGGCTGCATTAATTATTGGAATGAGAAAGTACTGTATGACATTATATGAACAAAGCGGAATGGTAGTGCAATTTTTGCTGTTGGCTGGAATTACATTTATATCAGGCCTTTCTTATATTGTATGCATGATTATATTAAAAGAAGAAACTTTATTAGATGAGTTAGAAAAGATAAAACATAAATTTTGAAAATGGGTGAAAAGATGAAGACGATAGTGCATGTTCTAAATACAGGTTCATATTCAGGGGCAGAGAATGTTGTAATACAAATTATCAAGAAAATGAATGAGTTTTATCCAAACCAATATCGAATGATATATATGGCCCGCAAAGGTTCAATTGAGGAGCGATTAAAAAAGGAAAATATAGAGTATTATCTTGTTGACAAATTATCGTTCAGAACAGTTAAGCAGATGAGAAGAATATATTCACCGGATATTGTTCATGCACATGATTTTACTGCTAGTATATTGGTTGCGTTAACAAAGGAAAGCGAAAAAATAGTTAGCCATATTCATTGTAATCCTTTGTGGATAAAGGAATGGAATATAAAAACAATTACGTATTCATATACAATATCAAAGTATGATAATATTTTAACTGTTTCTTCAGCGGTGTTAAATGAGTTTGTTGCCAATAGAAGGATAAAAGAGAAGGGGGTTGTTATAGGAAATCCTATTGATGTACATGAGATACAAAAAAAAGGAAAACTAGGTTCTGAAAAAGAATATGATGTAGCATTTCTCGGAAGGCTGTCAACAGAAAAGAACCCTCTCAGATATATAAGTATTGTGAGTCAATTATTTGATAATAACGATAAAATTAAGGCACTCATGATAGGTGATGGTTTACAACGAGAAGAGTGTTTGATAAAAATAAAGGAGTTAGACTTAGAAAATGTTATTACGATGACGGGTTTTTTGGATAATCCGTATGAACTGTTGGCTAAAACTAAAATATTATGTGTAACGTCTAATTGGGAAGGGTTTGGATTGATGGCGGTGGAGGCATTAACATTTGGACTTCCAGTTGTTGCGACAGATGTTGGAGGTTTGAAAAATATTGTGACAGACGAGTGTGGTAAATTATGTCAGACAGACGAACAGTTTGTGCATGAAATTGAAAAATTATTAACAGAAAAGTCCTATTACGAAAATAAATGCAGGAACGCCAAGGAGAGGGCAGAAGAACTAGATAATGTAGAAAAGTACATGGCGGAGTTAAATAATATATATCAATAAGGACAAGGGTAAAGAAATGCTATTTTATATATTGCTGTTTTTATGCACAGCTTTTATCATTTTAATTACAAATCTATTAAAACAGGATAGACAAAAAAGGATAATATATATTTTATGGTTTATTGGTGTTTTCCTTATTTCGGGACTGCGCTTTGAATTAGGAGGAAGTGATTACTATATATACCGGGAAGGGTTTGAAGCGATACCAAAGCTGTGGAAATTAAATCAACTAGGTGATTCAATAGAAAATATAAAATTGGTAAACAATTTTGAAATTGGTTATTTATTGTTTAATTCATTTGTAAAGACGTTGGGATTTAATTTTTATGGATTTACAGTAATAGAGTCGGCAATTTGGTATCTGTGTATGTATCATGGACTTAAACGTTATATTAATGACTGGGCAATTGTACTACCGGTATTCTTATATAAGCTGTTCTTTTATAACACATTTATTAGTTTAAGACAATCGATTACAATTGCTATTTTCTTTGTATCGTGGAGGCTTATTCAGGATAAGAAGATTATAAAGTACTATTTGTTATGCATATTGGCACTGCTATTTCATAATGGGGCTATTATATTATTTGTAGTTTATCCTGTTATGCAGTTTAAATTAACAAAAAAGAGGTTGTTGATTTTAAACGTAATTGCATGGTCTATGTTTTTGATAGATAAATTAGGATTCTCTATATTTGTAATGATTAATGCTATACTGGAGAGGATACCAAGTGAAAGTACTATTATATTTAAGGCAAAACAATGGATGTCAATGAATATGCCAATTAGCATTTTTCATATTGCAGAGTATATGCTATTAATGCTTCTGGTTATTATATGTTTTGATAAGATTATAGAGAAAGACAGTAATTCAGAATTTGTTTTAAAGATATTTACTTGTTTGTTACCAATATTTGCAATATTTAGTGGGAATGTTGTGTCAACAAGATTTAAAGATTACTTTACCATTACATATGGAATTATCCTGATGTACTTATGCCAAATTGATGAGGGAAGAAAAAAATATATTGTTCAGTTATGTACAGTAGCAATTTGTGCATATGGATATTTCAGATATATTATCAACTTTGATGCGGGCGGTCTTATGCCATATGTAACTTTTGTTTCAAAAGGAATAGGAATCTTTAATTAATAAAAAGAAAGGATAAAAGCATGAAAAAAGAATTTGAGAAGAAACTGGGATTATTAGAATTAATCAAGTATTGGGGAAGAAGTCTAAAATGGATTGCAGGAATTTGCATTCTTGTATTTATAATTGTGGCAGGCAAAAGTTATCTGAGAAATCGTACAAATACATCTAATCAGAGTGATATGTTAGCGGAAGAGTCTGGTTATGTATGTTCAACGATGATTTCTATCATTCCAAAGACACCAACGGATGGAAGCCAGAATGTCGCAATGGATACATATTTAGCAGTTATGATTAGCAATACGGTTATCCAAGATGTGATTGATGAATTAGGACTTTCTGATAGCTTCATCGATTTATTTCACAAGATGACATGGGAAATAAGGGGAAATACACTGAAATTAACGATCACATCTCCGGTAAATGAAATAGATGGATATACATGGGATGCTGTATTGAGTAAAATTGTTGATGTTGGAGAGAAACAAATAGAAAATACTTATAATATTAGTAGTTTTACATATATTGATAAACCATATTATGAAAATGTGAGTCAGCAAGCAGCAGAAACAACAACCAATACAGTTCCAACTATTAGTTATGGAAGCATTATAAAAAAATCTATTTTAGTATCAGCAGTTGTTTTTATTTTGTTAAGTGCTGTGGTAATGTTAAAGAATTTATTAGATTTAAAGATTTCTTGTAAAGAGGATATTGAGAACAACTTAGATATTCCAGTATTAGTAGAAATAGAAAAATAAAGGGGCAAATACAAAATGAAAAAAAATAAAATCGATATTAGTACAAATGTTAAGCGTGTGTCAAATATAATTTTAAACTCAAAGACACATATACAGTCAATATGTTGTGTGAACTTTGGGGAGGATAGTGTCAGGATAAATCATTTTATAGAGTTACTTGCAGCGGATTTAAAGAAACGAAGCGAAGTTGTTGATAAAGAGGAGTATCGCATTTTAAATATGCATTCTATTATTAATAATGCCGAAGCTTTTTTTGAAGCAGGAAAAAGTGATGCAACCTTAATTTTTATCAAAGAGAACGAAGTAAATGGAAACCAGGCTATGGAATGGAAAAGAGAATTGGAAATGAATGGGGCTAATATATTAGGAGCCATTTATTTTCAATAGGAGAATAAAATGCTTACAATTTTTACACCTACATATAATCGTGCATATGTATTGGATAAGCTATATTTATCATTATGTGTACAGACTAACAAAGATTTTGAATGGTTAATTATTGATGACGGATCAACGGATAATACTAAAGAAAAAATTCAAAATTGGATATTGGAAAAAAAGATTCAAATCAGATATGTCTACCAGAAAAATGCAGGAAAATCTGCAGCACATAACCGAGCATTGGAATTAACAAAAACAGAGTTGTTTGTCTGTGTTGATTCGGATGATCAATTACATGAAAATGCGGTTGCGGTTGTACTAGAAGAATGGGATAAGTTAAGAAAGCAGAGCAAACAGGAAGTCGGCGGAATGGTTGCATTTCGAGAGATGAGTGATGGAACCCCTATTACGCAGTATCAGGAAAATTTAGATTGTAAGATTGGAAAATTGAAAGAGTTTTATGACAGGAAAATTATTTCAGGCGATACAATGCTGATTTTTGATGTTAGTAAGGTTGGTTCATTGCGTTTCCCTGTGTTTGAAGGAGAGAAATTTGTGCCTGAAGCATATTTGTACGACCAATTTGATCAGATTAGTTCATTTCTGATTGTACCACAGTATATCTATATATGTGAATATCTAGAAGATGGTTATACACAGAATATGGCACGATTGATTGCAAAAAATCCGAATGGATATTTGGCCTATATAGAACAACGTATAAAATATGATAATGATATAAAGAATGTAATTTGTGATACAATACGATACGTAGCAATAGCAGTTTGTGCGAAAAAAAAGAATATTATTAAATCATCATATAACCCACTTTGTGCATTTGTGATGTATCCGTTTGGAAAATTATTTTATCGTATTCGATATAAAAAATATTATACGAGGAGAGAATATTGTGAGAAATGAAAAACTTGATTGGGTTAAGTCGAGTTGCGCAATTTTGATAATATTTATACACATTAGTTTTCCAGGAGAATTAGGGTATATTATGGATTCGCTTGCCGGCATTGTCAATTACCATAGATACGCCGCTTTCCCGTAACTTTATGTTTATAGGAATTCCCTTTTTTACATTAGGCGTATATATTAGAGATAAGGGAAATTATATAATACATAAATTTAAAAGAAAACAAGTGTCTATAATATTTTTTGCAACTTTTTTTATTCAGCCAATTGAAAGAGCCTTGACTTCTAAATCGGCTTGGGGAAGTGAGTTATATGTAAGTTCAATTATTAGTGCTATAGCGTTGTTTGTAATATGTTTATATCCAACTCATATCGGCGTGCATTTTGGGATAGAGATTCAAAAATTTCCAGAGTTTTGTTATTTTTTTCATCCTATGATAGGAGCAGTGCTTTATTCAAAACTTTTTAATGAGAATGGGAAAATTGTAAACTATTTTATACCAATTATATTGTGCGCAATAATGATTATGTTATATATTGTTTTGGATACAAGTTATAGAATGATTAAAAATAACAGACAAAGGAAGAAAATATGAAGATATTAGCATTTTATTTACCACAGTTTCATGAAATACCAGAGAATAATGAATGGTGGGGAGAACATTACACAGAGTGGAAAAACTTAAAAACAGCAAAGCCATCCTATAAAGGGCAGTATCAGCCTCGTGTTCCACTAAATCAAAATTATTATAATCTTACAGATGTAAAAACTTTGGAATGGCAAGCGGAGATTGCAAAGAAATATGGAGTGTATGGGTTTGTTTACTATCATTACTGGTTTGAGGAAGGCATGTTATTAGAAAAACCAGCCGAGATTATGCTGGAGAATAAGAGCGTAGATATGCCGTTTTGTTTTAGCTGGGCAAACCATACATGGAAAAGGGAGTGGGCTAGTAAATCAGATAAGATATTAAGGGAACAGACATATGGAGGAAGAGAAGAATGGCTCAAACACTTTAATTATTTGTTACCTTTTTTTAAGGATGAGAGATATATCAAGATGAATGGAAAGCCATTATTTATCATATATAATCCTAGAGATTTTAAAGAGTTTCCTCAAATGCTTAAACTGTGGGATGAAGAGGCACGAAAGAATGGGTTATTGGGAATTGAATTTATTCATCAGGATAGTACCTACAATCATAAGAAGGAAGAACTAGGAGAACCGTATTCATATGGAATAGAATTTCAGATGAGTAAAGCGGTGAAAAAATATGTTTCCGAAAGCACAAAATTTAAAATAGAACGTGTGTTGAATAGAGTGGCGGATGTATTGCCATTTTTAAGATGTAAGGCAACAACAATGCAATATACTTATGATGATATATGGAATATTATTTTAAAAATGGAACCAATAGACGACACATGGTTTCCAGGTGCATTTGTAGATTGGGATAATACACCGCGTAGAAAAAATAGAGGGCAGGTATGTACAAACGTTACGCCGGAAAAATTTAAAAAGTATTTATCCATGCAGATTAAAAGGGCAAGGGATGTTTATCATAAGGATTATCTTTTCATGTTTGCATGGAATGAATGGGGTGAATCTGGATATTTAGAGCCAGATGAAAAATATGGATATAAGATGTTAGAGGCTGTTCATGATGCATTACAAGAGAATGGTGAATTACCAGAAGTATAAATAAGGGGCAAAGAATGAAAATTAATATAATTATACCAACTATTCTTATGGGTGGTGGTTTGCGTGTTGCTTTTCAATATGCGAATGATTGGGTAGAAAGAGGACATGATGTTTTAGTATATGTTCCCATGTTGTATGAGGAAGTAGATAGAAAAATAAAAGTTCGGACGAGCATTGCAAACACATTTTTGCGAGGAACTAAAATTGAGTGGTATGATTGCAAATTTCCAGTAAAGAAGGCAATAAATGTATCAAATCAATTTATACGTAATGCAGATATTACGATAGCGGTTGGTCCATGCTCTGCTAGAAGGGTAAGTAGATTAAATGAGAAAAAAGGGAAAAAGGTTCTTTTTATCCAAGGACATGAAGTGAATGAACAGAAGACAAATTTAGAAGATATAGATCGTACCTATCAATATGGAATGCATATGGTTGTAATAACCAAGTATATGAGGGACTACATATATGAATTAACGGGTGAAAAAGCGGAAGTTATTTATAATGGGATACCCGAGAATGAGTTTATTTCTGTTCCAAAGATTAGAAATGAACAAAAAACAATCATTATGTTAGCAAATTTTAGTCACTATAAAGGCGACTATAATGGATTGGAAGTGTTGAAGCGGGTTAAGAAAAAGTATAATGTCAGGTGTGTTTTGTATGGTTTAACAAAGGATGAACATATTCCGGATGATTTTGAATTTTATCAGCAACCATCAAGAAAGAGGCTGATGCAGCTATACAGAGAGGCAGATATTTGTCTTTTCCCAAGTGTTGAGGAAGGCTGGGGATTGATTGTAACAGAAGCAATGGCAAATAAATGTGCTGTTGTAGGTAATAGGACGGGCTGTTTGAGGGAGTTTGGTGAACATGAGATAAATGCACTGATAACAGATGGACCTGATTATACACAAATGGAAAAGTATATAGAACGATTACTTAACAATGAAGAACTGCTTATAACATTACAGGAAAATGGTTATTTAGAGGCCTGTAAAATGAAAAGAAATATGTCGTTTGAACATTTTAACCAGTTTTTGGAAGATTTAAAATAAATTAGAGGTATGTTGAAGTGAGAGAAGGCATGAAGAAGAAAAAAATATGGGACAATGGCATATATAACTGCGATTTATTTCGTAAGAAGAAAGTGTTGATATTGGTTCCGCACGAAGATGATGAAATTATTACAGTGGGAACAATTTTACCTATTCTTAACGAAAACGAATGTGACATATCAATTGCTTTTGCAACGAATGGTGATTATCATGGAAGTGATATGGCAACTGTCCGTATGAATGAGAGTCTGCAATATTGTAGAAAGATGCAGATAAAAGAAGAAAACATATTCTTTATGGGCTTTGGCGATTATGGGGAAAATTTACAGCATTGGTATAATGAGTCAAAATGTGTGCCTTCACCAGCAGGGGTGAGTGAGACATATGCACCAAGCGGATTAAAAACATATTCATATTTGAAATTTGGTGAAGAGTCAGAATATACAAGAGAAAATTATGGGAAGATATTAAAAGATATTTTGCTGGAATGTAAAGCCGATATAATTTTTTGCATCGATTGTGATATACATTGTGATCATATAGCACTGTCCCTTATGTTTGAAGAGGTGATTTCCGAAATTATCCGGGAAGAACAATACATGCCATTAGTATTCAAAATGTTTGCGCATGATATATTGTGGATGGGGATACAGGATTTTTATACATTGAATCTAGAATCTTGTAAGTCAATAGCACAGAATCCACATCATACTTATGCAGATAGATTTTTTGAAACATATTATTCCTGGGAGCAGCGTGTGCGTTTCCCTATTTTTAATGAATATTTTAGTCATTATGCCTTTCAGAACTCGTACCTGAAACTGATGAAAATTTATAAGTCACAGTATGTAAAATACCATTTTCCAAGATTATTGAATTCAGACCAGGTGTTTTGGCTTAGAAGAACAGATAATTTACTCTTAAAAAGTAAGGTCATGGCATCATCAGGAAATGCAGAGTGTTTTCAAACATTAAAGATGTTTGAATGCAAGGATGTATGTAAAAAGACAAATCTACTCGAAGATGGACAAATTGTCTGGAAACCGGCTGAGACAGATAATGAGAAAACGATATCAATAGAATTTGAATCCAAAAGTAAGTTTCAAGAGATTGTTTTTTATATAGGACTTTTGTGTGAAAATATAATGGATATTGAAATTCGGACAGATGCAGGAATGGTAATCCATACAGGTTCAGTGGCGGGAAATGGAAAAACATTTCATTTGAAAATGAAGGAACTTGTAGACTGCTGTAAAGTTGATATTCGTTTTTATGGTGAGAGAATAGAGATTTCTAAAATAGAGATATTGCCTTTTAGGAAAAGAGAGTGTAAATATGTAAAGATAATGAAAGATGAAAATTTTATTTATCAATATATAGCATATTCGCAAGAGAATGTTAAATTGTCGCTATATGGTTTTGATGGCATACAGGGTGGAAAAATTCAAAGTGAAGACTTTCAATGGTATGAGCTGGTTAATGGGGAAAAGAAATTAATTAGCAGTGATGTGTGTCTGGAGAAAGACGATAAGAGAAAAATAATCAGAGTTGAAAGAAAAGATAATCCAGCAATATATGATCAGGTTGAAATTATAGTGTATTCTAAGCTGCATATCTTTTTTGCAAAGTATATAAAAAGAATTGGATATTATTATAATAAGTTGATTTATAAATTGGTAAGAACGATTAATCGCTGAAGATGAGGAAAGCTTTATATGAAATTTACAAAGGAAAATACGTTGAAATTAAAAGGAATTAGAAGAAATGAAACAGTATGACTTGGGAGTGGTAATTCTAAATTATAAAACATGGAAGGAAACGATTAAGTGTGTTGAAAGTATATTAAATACATCTGCAATTGATACAAAAATATTTATAGTTGATAATCATTCAGAGAATGGTTCATATGAAGAATTGAGTGCAAGATATAACGGTCATGAGAACATTGAGTGTATAGAGGCTGGAGAGAATGGTGGATTTTCGAAAGGAAATAACATTGGATTAAAGGCATGCAAAAATGCTGGCATAAATTATGCGATTATTACCAATAATGACATAATTTTTAATGAGGGCTGTATTAACAGTATGTATCAAGAAATAAAGGTAAGAGACAATGCTGTTCAGCTTGCACCTAAGGTACTGAGCGTGGATAAAAAATTCATTTCTCCACCATGGAGTGGACAACAAAGTTTATTGCAATATTTACATATTAAGAGTCCTCAAGAGTATATCATGAAAGAGGAAGAGCTTATAGGAGTATGTAAAGTATATATGGTGCCAGGTGGGTGTTTTATCGTTAATGTTGATAAATTTGAGGGGATGCAAGGTTTTGACGAAAATGTATTTCTCTATAATGAAGAAGGAATTATATCGGTCAAAGCGAAGGAACATGGATACGATATATTCTTTGATGCAGATGCAACGGTAATACACAACCATGGAGCAAGTACAGATAAAAAGACACTATTTGTAGATGCTGAAATTTTAAAAAGCGGAATGTACTACTGGAAAAACTATGAAAAAGTATCAAATGCGAAAATAGCAATTATTTACTATTTTATGATTTGCCGGATGGTGCTAAAAGTTTTATTAAAAAGAGCCATTAAGACTGATTTTAAAAAATATATGAAAGAATGTCATGAGAAATATAAATTGGTGATAGGAGAATATAAATGAAAAAGAAAATTACAGTAGGATTAATGGGTCATTCCTTTCATTGCTCAAATTTGGGAGTGGGGGCATTGGCATTATCGGAATGTGCAATATTGGAAAAGATTGCTTTGGAATTAAATTGTGATTTGGAAGTAGTATGTTTTGAAAGTGGATGGTCAGAGGAATGTTATATTGATGCTACAAGTGTAAAAGCAAGACAAGAATATTATACATTTAGTCCATCTATGATAAGAAAATTTAAACAATGTGATTTAATTATAGATGTAACAGGTGGGGATAGTTTTTCAGATATATATGGCAATAAAATTTTTGTGGCGGGTATTTTATTAAAATATTATGCTGTATTGTCAGGAAAACCAATTATTTTGGCACCTCAGACAATCGGACCATTCTTAAAAAAACGAAATTGTATAATTGCAAATAGATATATGAACCACGTGAAAAGTATTTTTATTCGGGACAAAATGTCGAATAAAGTTTTGTCGGAAAAGAACTGTGGAAAAACTGTGAGTGTAGCTGATATGGCATTTAAACTGCCATATGAAAAAGGAACTAAAAAGGAAAATGTTATTGGATTTAATGTTTCAGGATTGTTATACGATAAATCGAATAGACTGGTTAACCGGGAAAATTTTTCGTATGAAAGTTTATGCGATAAATTAGTAAAGTTGTTATTGGATATGAAATACAAGGTTGTCTTAGTCTCGCATGTGATTGGAGATGAAAAAGAAATAACAGATAATGACTATTGTGCGAGTGTATTGATGAAAAAGAAATTTCCTGAGTTAGAAATTGCACCTGTGTTTAAGAATCCGATAGAGGCAAAGTCATATATAAGTACATTGGATATGTTTATAGGGTCACGAATGCATGCGGTAATTGCTGCGTTATCTTCAGGGGTTCCATCAATTCCGATTGCATATAGTAGAAAGTTTATGGGTGTATTTGAGCCATTGGGATATACGGTGACATTGGATGCGAGAAAGCTAGATGAAGATCAGATTGTTGAGAAAGTGAAAGAGTATTTAACAAATAACCTTGAATTGAAGAGACAATGTGATAATGTGCAGAATAAGGCAAATGAATTACTAGGTGCATATGAAGAATGCTTGAAAGATGAAATTTCAAATATTTTAAAAAGGAAGAAATAATGAAAAAAATTGTAGATGACAATATGTGTTATGGTTGCGGTGCATGTGAGAATGTATGTCCACAAAACTGTATAAGAATGGAATATGATCAATATGGATTTTTACATCCAATTATTGATGAAGCAAGTTGCATTGATTGTAAATTATGCCAGAAGAGATGCATTGCACTATCAGAGAGCACTGGTATTGACATCTTAAAGGATAACAAATATATAGGAATTAATAAGGATAGAAATGTGCAGTTAAATAGTTCGTCAGGTGGAGCATTTACTGCAATTGCTGAGAGCTTGGGCAATGGAAATACTATTTTTTGTGGTGCAAAATTCAATTCACAAATGATGGTTGTACATGGATGGACAAATGATGTGAAACAGTTAGCACAGTTCAGAAAATCCAAATATGTACAGAGTAAAACAGATGTGATTTATAAGCAAATAAAGGAGTTTCTTGAAGCAGGAAAAAGAGTTGTATTCTCAGGAACCCCATGTCAGGTCGCAGGGTTGTATGCATCATTAGGCAAAAGCTATGAAGAACTATTTACAATAGATTTGATATGTACAGGAGTTAGTAGTCCTGGGTTATTTCAAAAATATGTGAATATGTTACAAAAAAAATATAGGAGTGACATAGTGCATATAGATATGCGCCATAAAGTAAAAAAAGATGGTGAATGGAATATTGGGGATACAGAGGTTAAATTTAAAGATGGGAGTACTCTAAGAAATAAAACGACGCGTCTATATAGAAGTTTATATGGACAAAAGGTATCTTATCGTGAGAGCTGTTATCAATGTAAGTATGCTTGCATGAACCGTCAGGGAGATTTTACCATTGGAGATTGGTGGGGAAGCTTGGAAAAATTAGAGGGTGTTTCAGAACATAATGGAATTTCGGCTTTGTTTTTTAATTCAAGAAAGAGTCAGAAATTTTACAATAAGTTAAGCGAAAAAATGTTATTAGCACCTATTTCGGATAAAGAATTAGAAAAAGATAACCCGACCTTGAGTCACCCAACCTTGAAAACAAAGCGAAGTAGAAAATTTAGAAATGATTATCTGGTTTTAAATGAATCTAAAATTTTAAATAGATATTCAAAACCAGAGATGAAAGTATATATTGCATGGCTGGTGTCTAGGATTATTCCTAAAGTGATTCGTGAAAAAATAAAGGATGTATTGTTAAACAAATAATTGTTATAGTAATAAAAGGAAAATATATGTTAAAAAATATAATTAAAGTATTATTTGCTAATATAATTGTAATGCTTACATCAATAATTAATACGTTGGTTATTCCTAAAATAATGTCAATAGATGGATATGCTGAGTATCAGACCTTTATGTTGTTTATTTCTTATGTTGGTTTAATGATGTTTGGCTTTCATGGAGGATTATTTATTAAATATGGAGGAAAACGTCAAGAGGATATTGATATCCCACAATTTAAAAGTGAAATGTCGTTGATAATAATAAGTCAAAGCATAATGAGCATTATTCTGTGCATTTTTTCATTTGCTACGAAAAATGCACTGATATTTGCAACGTCTCTGTGCATTTTGACAAGCAATTTTGTATCGTGTTATAAATATTTGTATCAAGCATGGGATAAATTTACACAGTATTCAGTTATCAATGTTTTTCAGTCAATTGGTTTTTCCGGGGTTGTTGTAATTTTAGGAATATTTTGTAAGCCGGTAGATGCAAAGAAGGTTATAATTACATATATATTAATAAACGCAATATGTTTTGTAATAGTTTTGAGAGAATATATACGAGGGTGCAAAGGGATAAAAAGAAATCCTTTAATATCAATTGAAAATAGAAATATATTGAACCTAGGAATTTTGTTGATGCTTAGTGGTGCTGCTAATGTAATTTTTAGTTCAGTTGATAAATATTATATTAAGGGATTGTTTACAAATTATGAATTCTCTATGTACTGCTTTGCGATTACCCTGCTAAATGTAATGAATGTTTTTATTAGTGCAATTGCTCAGCCAATGTATTTACAGTTGGCAAATCATATTGATGATTATGAGGAGCGAAGTAAATACAAAGAGATGTTGTTGTGCTTTGGTGCATTGTCAGGCTGTGCATATTATGCTGTTGCAGTTATTGTAAAATATTTCATACCAGAATATTTGGATAGTTTAAGTGTTGTCGCAATTTTATTCGCAATTTTTCCAGCAGTCGCGGTTATCAATTGCTTATATGTTAATTTGTATAAGGCTACGAACCAGGTAAAAAAATATATTTTTACATTATTTGTGATGATAATATGTTCCGTAGTGTTAAATGCTGCATTTGTTTTAGTAGATAGAAATTATCTTGCGATAACGGCTGCTACTACGATATGCTACTATATATGGTATTTCCTTTCAGCGAGACATTTTGAGGGACTACATGTAAAAATAAGAGATGTAATATATTTGATAGGTTTTCTTCTTATTTATTTTTTTATAACAAGAATTGCAAATGTTGTATTAGGTTTCGTTTTATATGCAGTCGTAATTGGATCGTGGTCATTTATTATTTATCATAAGAGCTTGATGATTTTGATAAGAATGAGTCTGAAAAAGGTGATATCAAAGAAAACAGAGAGGAATTGAAGTGTTCATGGAAAAAATTAGATTAGTAATAGGTATTATAATTTTAGTAAGTTATTTTGCAATAGTTCCAACGAGTATTGGAATTGTAGGAGATAAGCTATTGCCTGGGGCAAGAAAAAAAAGTTTTACTGAGAAGTATATATGGGGAAATATCTTTTTATGGGCACTTTTTCAAATAATATGCGTCCCATTAGATTTGGCAAATGCCAGTTTTGATATCTTGGTTATTATATATGGGATAATAATCGTTGCCATTCTGGTAGGATGCTATATTTTTAAATATCATGAAATAAAGAATACAATATTAGCATTGAAGGTTAATATAACATTATATGAACTGTTGATTATAGCACTTATTTTAATTCAGATATTTACATATATTTTTGGAGTGACGTATGCTGGGGGCGATGATACCACATATATAAGCGCGTCTCAGTATGCAGTTGAGAAAAATGGGTTTATACAGGGTGACTGGAAACTTTTATTGACATCATGGAATTATTATATAGCTTTCTTAGGAAAAATAACGGGAATTCATGTTGCAGCAATTGCACATACAATATTGCCGGTGTGGCTTGTACCTATGGCATATATGGTCTACTCACTAATTGGAAGACGGTTATTTCAAAATGAACGAAAGAAAATAGCCATTTTTATGTTTTGGATGACTATATTGGTTGTTTTTGGTGGATATTCATGGTATGTTCTGACGTTACGCCTTGCAGTATGCATTTGGCATGGAAAGGCAGTAATGGCATCAATAATGTTACCCTTTTTGTTTTATTATTTGGTTAGTACAGAGAAATGCAATAAAAAAAGTATACTGGAATTAATACTAATTGTTATTGCAACTATTTCCATGAGCTTGATGGGGGTAGGTCTAACGATTTTGATGATTTTAGCCAATATTATATGCAGATTGAATATAGAAAAAATAAAAAAGAAGATTCCGTTATTTATAATAATCATGGGTATTTCATTAATAGCTATATTTTATGGCGCTAAGTTGTCTTTGCTAGAAGGTTTTATTCCAGAAAGAATTTCTGGGTTATTTCCGCAGGCTGTAGATATGGTAAAAAATACGTATCAAGTATATTGGAATCATTCCAATATACAATGGATATATTATCCATGTTTGGCTTATGTTTTGTTTAGAAAGAGGATAGGGGAAGAACATTCTTTTTTGAAAAAATATATAATATGTATATACATGTTCATTTTTAATCCGATAGTATTTTATGTTTCTTATTGTTTGCTGGAAGCTACTAATGTATATGTGAGACTTTATTATATTCTATTTGTGGAGATTTTCATATCTTATGCATTAACTCTTGTGCTAGCAGATTTGAAAAAATGTAAAAGACAAATTATGGTAGGCATATGTGGATTGATATTAATAGTTATATGTGGAAAGAACTATTGGGAATTGGGGCAGTATTCATGGTTTAATAATATTTACAAGTTACCGGAACAGACAATAGAATTGAGCAATGTAATTGGAGATTATACAAGTGAAGATACATGGCTTGTGGCAGATTTGACGACATATAATTATATACAACAATATAGCAGTCAGTTTAGAATTGCGTATATCTATCAGGGACAGAGTCTCGATGAGATATTGACATATATGAAGGAAAATAGTCTTCAATATTTGGTGTGGAATAAGAGCATGGATGATGCCAATAGATTAACAGCTCTAGGGGCATCGGAAATAGCTTCGACAGATGTATATACAGTGTATAAATTTGAAAAGATAGAATGATATTTATACCGGATGAAGAAAGATGGAATCTGTTGGGGTGATATATCAAAATATTGAATAGGAAAGTGAGGATAGGGTAATGGTCTTGGCAGTAATACCGGCTCGTGGCGGCTCAAAAGGAATACCACGGAAAAATGTCCGTTTGATGAATGGAAAACCACTTATTTATTATGCAATTCATAATGCAAAGAATTGTCCAAGCATTGATGATGTTGTAGTTTCATCTGATGATGAAGAGATTTTGAAAATAGCTTCTTCTTATGGTGTAGAGACCATGACCAGAGATAGTGAACTGGCAAAGGATGCCGTGACATTAGACCCGGTTATCTATGATGCAGTCTGCACTATGGAAAAGAAGAAAGGGATTCAGTATGATGTGGTAATTACCTTACAGGTAACATCACCGTTACTTTCTTCTGATACCTTGGACAAGGCGTTGGAAAGCTTTTTGGCTTCTTCCGATGATACTTATATCAGTGTGGTAAATAAGCCGCATTTATCCTGGACGAAGAAGGATGGCTGCTATGTACCGAATTATGAGAAACGTCTGAACCGTCAGCAGTTACCGCCGAACTATCTTGAGACAGGTGCATTTCTGATTACAAGAAGAGAATGTATGGAGGTAAACAGCCGTATTGGAAAGAAGGTTTCTGTCTATGAGATGCCGGAGCGTGAGGCGGTGGATATTGATGCAGCTTCCGACTGGGTATTGTGTGAGCATGAACTGAAAAAGAAACGGATTATTCTTCGGGCAGACGGATACAAAGAGTTAGGAATGGGACATATTTATCATTGTCTGACACTGGCATATAATCTGACCGGACAGGAGCTTCTCTTTGTAACTAAAGAGCAGCATGAGCCGGGACTGAAAAAACTGAAGGAAGCAAATATGCCGGTACATACCATTAAGAGTGACGAAGAATTCATGGAATTCGTACAGGAATGGAAGCCGGATGTTGTAGTAAATGACTGCCTGAATACCGAAGCAGATTATATCAAAGAATTAAAAAAATATGTGAAACGTGTCGTAACCATAGAAGACCTTGGAGAGGGCGCCGATTTTGCAGATGCAGTGATCAATGCACTGTATGAAGACCATACCAGAGGAGATAATTATTATTGGGGAGCCAATTATGTATGCCTCAGGGATGAATTTTTCTGCGCCACACCATCCGTATTTCATGAACAGGTGCAGAATGTAGTGGTTATCTTCGGTGGAACAGACCCATCGAACTTTACGAAGAGAATCTATGAGATGGCAAAGCGGATCCATAAGGATTATCCGGAGATTAAATTCCATTTTGCACTGGGCGTAGGGTATGACCAGAAAGCAAATCAGATTGAGACGGATGAGGCAGCAGGCATCTATGTAGAGCAGAATTTAAAACATATCAGCGACCTTTTTGGTAAGGCAGACCTGGCATTTACTTCTCAGGGCAGAACCGTCTATGAGCTTGCAACCATGGGCGTACCTGCAGTGGTTATGGCTCAGAATGAGCGTGAGATGAAGCACACCTTTGCACAGATGAACAATGGTTTCTTAAATCTTGGACTTGGAATCAATGTGGCAGATGAAACCATTGAGACAACCTTCCGCTGGCTGGTTGATACACCACAGATTCGAAAGGAAATGCAAAGCCTGATGATGCGTCATGACTTGAAATCCGGTATTAAGAGGGTAATCGGATTAATTTTGGAGGACGAAGATTAGATTTTGGTAGCAAGAGTGAGACCATTGAGACCAAAGTGAGACTAATTGGAGAACAAATATGCAGAAGAACATAGCATGGCTTTCGAGCCTGCGTGGAATAGGCTGTCTCTTCGTACTGGCAGCACATCTTGGCGCAAGCTCGACAAATTATGGAATGTATTTTAACGGCTGCGGCAAAATAGGTGTCTGGCTGTTTATGATTTTCAGTGGATTCTGGTTTCTGTATCCGCTCTGCCAGAGGCAGCAGGCTTTGAATGGACGGAATCTTATGGGTTATTATGGCAAGAAAATCATCCGGATTATGATACCATATCTGGCAGTTCTGCTGATTTCCATGGGACTGGGATTTTTTCCGGATGGAAAGGAACTGTTGCGGCATTTGTTGCTGGTAGATGGATTCGGACATTTCTGGTATATGCCGGTTATTATGAAATTTTTCCTGATTGCACCGCTGTTCTGGCTGTTGCAGCAGATGATAAGGAATAAAAAATGGCTGTTTGCAATAATCGCAGGAATTGGCATTGCACTGTCAGTAGTATTTCCGTTTACCACATACACAGAAAATTCCACGCAGTTGCGGTGGTATGTTCCGGTATTTTTAATGGGAATGCTTCTTGCAATTATCTGGGACTTCTGGAATAACTGGAAGGAAAACAGCGTAGGAGCAGATGTAATTGTACTGGTGTTGGCAGTAATATTATTTTCCTTTACACCATGGTTCCGGCAGAAACTGTGGGGAATCGAGCCATCTGCTTATCTGCAGAATAAATATCTGCTGATGGGGGGATTGTGGTGCCTTATTATTCTTGGAATCGTAAAAGGAAAAATATGGAAAGCATGGCTTAATAAGAGCCGCATCCTGCAATGGATTGGAGAAATCAGCTTTCCGCTGTACCTCATTCATTTCCCAATCTTAATGCGGTTAAATACTACGGAAATGGGATGGACGAAAAAAGTGATTATTGTATTGGTTACAAGTATTTTACTGGCGGCAATTCTCCATTGGGGCGTGGAAAAGCCATGTATCACATTGTCAAAGAAACTGACAGAATATAAAAAGTCAGAGAAGTAAAGGAGAAATGAATATGAGTAAAATTATCGAACGTGCTCTGACACATAAAGCAGTACTGATTGCAGAGATTGGTGTAAATTATTATGACATTGCAAAGAAAATGAACATTTCCAATATGGAAGCTGCGAAGTTAATGATCAAGAAAGCCAAGGATGCCGGAATCCATGCAGTAAAATTCCAGACCTATAAAGCTGATACGCTGGCAGCAAAGGATTCTCCTTCTTACTGGGATACCACGGAAGAGACAACAACATCCCAGCATGAGTTATTTCAGAAATTTGACCAGTTTGGCGAAAAAGAATATCAGGAGCTGAAGGATTACAGCGACGAAATCGGCATTGAATTTTTATCCACTGCATTTGACATCGAATCTGCAGATTATCTCGATAAGATGATGGATGTCTATAAAATATCTTCATCCGATATGAACAACCTTCCGTTTGTGGAATATCAGGCAAAGAAAAATAAACCAATGCTTATTTCTGTAGGCGCAGCCAATGAGGATGAGATTGACCGCATGATAGCAACAGTCCGTAAGGTAAATAACCAGCCACTTTGCATCCTGCATTGCGTACTGGAATATCCGACTCCGTATGAGCATGCCAACTTAAATAAGATAGCAAGCCTGAAAGAAAAGTATAAGGATCTGATTATCGGATATTCAGACCATACGAAACCGGATGCCTGCGCAGATGTAATCAAAACAGCGTACAATCTGGGTGCGGTAGTGATAGAGAAGCATTTTACACTGGACAAGACCTTAAAAGGAAATGATCACTATCATGCTATGGATCCGGAGGATGCAAGAAAGATTCTTTCAGGAATTGAATTTATTGATACCATTCGTGGCAAAGGTGATTTATGCTGCTTAGAGACAGAGCAGACTGCCAGAAAGAATGCAAGACGTTCTCTGGTAACAACCTGCGATATTGCCAAAGGAACCGTAATCACAAGAGAAATGTTGACCTTCAAGAGACCGGGAACCGGAATTTCTCCGGAGCGGATGGAAGAAATTATTGGACGCACGCTGAAGGTGGATGTGGCAGAGGATACGATTTTGAAGGATGAAATGTTAGGATAGAAAATTCTGAAATGCATAAACTACATCATAGTAACAATTTGACAGTTGCCGTATTTTTTTTACGGCAGCTATTGAAAAGGACTGAGAAGTAAGTTATTATGGATGTAATGAGAGAAAGCGAGGAATCTATGTTATTAGAATTTCACGTAAAGAATTTTAAAAATTTTAAAGACGAATTGATTTTAGATTTAAGCAGAACAAACAATTATGAATTCAGTGAAGAGGCTGTCCAGGATGGTGTTGTTAAGACCGCTTTGATTTACGGTGAGAATGCCAGCGGAAAGACAAATCTTGGTTATGCCATTTTTGACTTGATTCTTCATTTGACAGATAAGGAAAAAGCAAGTGAAGATTATTCTCCATATGCGAATTTAGAGCATCGAGGATATGTGGAATTTTATTACAAATTTCGGTTTGGTGAGCATATTCTTGAGTACAGTTACAGAAAAAGCCCAACAATGCTTCTTGTGAAAGAAGATGTAGAGATAGATGGAAAGAGAGTCATCTTTTTTGATTATAGAGCAAATAAGGGAGAAGTTCTGCTGAAAGGTGCAGAGAATCTTAATACAGATTTGGCAGAGAAAAACATTTCCTTTGTGAAATATATTGCCCGCAATACGGTTTTAGATGATAATGATGAGAATAATACGTTTGAAACTTTTATTGATTTTGTTGAGCATATGCTGATGTTCAGTTCTTTGGCGAAGAATAGTTACCAGGGATTTACAGTAGGAAGTGAAAATATTGGAGAAGGAATTATTGAGAGAGGCTATGTGAAAGAATTTCAGGAATTCCTAGCATCAGTGGGAATTAAATATGAATTGGTGGCAAAAGAGATTGATGGAAGCAAGCGGTTATTCTGCCGGTTTGGAAAAAGGGATGTAAGCTTCTTTCGGATTGCATCAAGAGGAACCAGTTCACTGGCATTGTTCTACTATTGGCTGATTCAGATGAAAGAAGCATCCTTTGTATTTATTGATGAGTTTGATGCATTTTATCATGATACATTAGCAGAGCAGGTAGTGCGGGAGTTGTTGGCAATGGAACATACTCAGGCATTATTTACAACACATAATACTGCAATTATGACGAATGATTTGTTAAGACCGGACTGCTATATGCAGATTGTCGATGGACAGATTCGTTCTTTTGCAGATTCAACGGAGAAGGAGTTACGCAAGGCACATAATCTGAGAAAGATGTACCAGGCGGGGGCGTTTGATGGAAAATAATTGTATTGCAGTTATCTATGAGGGGAATAAGACAGAACGGATATTGATTGAGAATTTGAAGAAGATTTTCTTTTTAAACAGAGCCAATATTGTTTTTGTTGGATTTCCTGCAGGTCAGAATATTTATATGCTGTGGAAACAAATCCAGAAAGATGAGTACGAAACAGATTTAATAGAGCTGATTCGTGAATATAATAAGGATGCAGCAGAAAAACTAAAGGGATATAGCCGGGATGATTTCTCGGAGATATATCTCTTTTTCGACTATGATGGACATAATTGTAATTTGAGTGCAACAGATCCGGATGGAACTGCTGTACTGGGGGAGATGTTAGAGACCTTTGATAACGAGACAGAATTAGGAAAGTTGTATATCAATTATCCGATGGTAGAAGCAATACGGGATAATAAAAAAGAAGACTGCTGTTACAGAAGGTGCAGCGTATCTTTGGAAGAAGCAGGAAAATATAAGAATATAGTTTCAGATATGAAAGAGTTTCAGGATTTTCGGAAGTATACATATGAAGACTGGCAGTATCTGTGCCAGCAGGCAATAAAGAAAGCAAACTGTATTGTTCAGGGAAAATATGAAACTGCATCTTATAAGGAATTGTTTCAATATTTGTCACAGCAGGATATTTATCAGAGTCAGCAGAAAAATTTTGTAAGCAAAGGGGAAATAGCAATTTTAAGTTCGGTTCCGTTATTTTTGCTGGAATACTTTCCGGGAACCTTTTATGAAAAGATATTAGAGCAAGCATTGTGTTGAAAAAAGTCATCAAAACAAGTAACATGGGATTATATAAATGTGTAAACAAATAAAAAATTAAGGAGGGAACCAATGAAGAAAAAAGTAGGAAACAGATTAATTGCCTTGTTACTGGCATTATTTATGGTAGTAATCATGATGCCGGATATGGCGGTTTGGGCAGAAGAGACAGATAATGGGGTGGCTGATGAAGTACAGGAGTGTGGTTATGAGCAGCCAAAGGCCATCAATGTCGGAGAACTTGATGAGGATGAAGCAGAAGATTTACCAATAGTCAGGGCACAGTATAATGCAGCAGATGCATCTTACTGGGCAGTATATGGCTCCGACTATTATTATAGTAAGATGTCTGGTGCAGAGAAGCAGTTCTATCAGGCACTTTATGATGTAAATATGTCATTCCTTACAGGAAATAAGAGCGCCGGCTATAAGACCTTTGATTCTACGAGACATTATCATTCGGGCTTTGTTTCAATCGGCAGTCTGGATTTGGATACTGCACTGGAAGTAGCAAAAATTCTCCAGATGTCCAATCCGCAGTTCTATTTTGTAAATGATGAGATGCTTTATGGGGTGAATTCAGATGGTAAATATCAACTGGCATTAGGCGTTTACAATACCTGCTCAAATGGAAGTGCAAGAGCGGATAAGACGAATGGAATTAAAAACAAGCTGGATTCATGGGTAGCATCGATTAAGAGCAAAGCGACAATTCTTGATATGGAGCAGGAAGCACATGACATTATTATGCAGAATTGCTGGTACTCTGAGGAGGGAAGCTATCATCAGAGCAGTGCCGGAGTTCTGTTAGAAGGTAAAGCAGTATGTGCCGGTTATGCGGAAACCTTTGAAATGCTTTGCAATGCAGTTGGTATTCAGACGGTATGCGTTACCAGCAGCAGTCATGAGTGGAACAAAGTAAAATTATATGGCAGATGGTATGTGGTGGACTGTACTTGGGATGATGATGCAGATGATACAACCGGAACTGCCTATAGTTATTGGTATTTTAATGTATCCGATAATTTCAGTGATGAATATGGCAAGTGGTCGCATACAGCAGAAAGCTGGTGGAGCAGCTATAGTGTTCCGGTCTGTGAGAATGACAAAGTAATTACAGATAGAGACTATAACTATCAGGGAGTGGATTATTCGTCAGTATTTGATGTGGATTATTATTTGAAAACCTACCCGGATATTAAAGCAGCTTTTGGTGCGGATGAAAATCAGGCATTTATGCATTTTATTAACTGCGGAATGGCAGAAGGACGTCAGGGAAAATCAAGTTTTAATGTAATCTCTTATAAGAACAGGTATAAGGATTTAAGGATGACATATGGCAATAATTTACGCTCTTATTATTTACATTACATATCAAATGGTAAAGCAGAAGGGCGTAAGGCGACAGGTGATGTGACGATTACGGATGGTGTCTCCGTATATAATGGAGTAGACTATTCCGCAGTATATAATTACAGCTATTATATTAAGAAGTATCCAGATATTGCAAAGGCGTTTCCAAATGATGATATCAGTACACTGGCTCATTTTGTGACATGCGGCATGAATGAAAAACGTCAGGGAAATATGAACTTTGATGTGAATTCTTATTACAATCAATATGCTGATTTACGGAGTGCGTTTGGTACAAACTGGAGAGCTTATTATCTTCATTATATACAGAATGGCAAGGCAGAGGGCCGGAAAGGAACCGGAACTAAAACTATGCAGGGAACTACTGTATACAATGGAGTAGATTATTCTGCAGTTTATAATATGAGTGATTATCTGAACAAGAATACAGATGTGAAGAAAGCTGTTGGTGGGGATGACCTTGCTGCGATTGCTCATTTTGTGAATTATGGAATGAAAGAAGGACGTCAGGCAAGCAGTAAATTTGATGTGAATTCTTATCGTATGCGCTATAAAGATTTGAGAAGTGCATTTGGCTATGATTTGGCAAGTTATTATTACCATTATATGAGTTCCGGTAAAGCAGAAGGTCGTCAGGCAACCGGAAAAGTAACGGATATTGACGGGGTTACAGTATATAATGGAGTGGATTATGCTGCAGTTTATAATTTTAATTATTATGTGGACGCAAATCCGGATATCAAGGCAGCATTTGGAAATGATGATCTGGCTGTATTGTCACACTTCGTGAATTATGGAATGAAGGAAGGCCGCTGTGGTTGTGAAGCATTTAATGTGTTGACCTACCGTGAGAAAAACGGAGACTTAAAAGCCGCATTTGGCGATGACTTGAAACAGTATTATATCCATTATATGAACTATGGTAAAAATGAAGGAAGAAAAGCTGCATAGATTGGAATGCAGATAAGAAAGGCTGTTGCATAGGCAGATGAAATTCGGCGGTGCAGCAGCTTTTTCCATTTTGTGACAAAATTCTTAAGATTTTCATAATGACAAGTAGTAATTCTTTAAAGTAGATTCATATCGTGTTACAATACAAACAGTTGTGCAAATAGAAAAATATGGAGAAAATACTTATGAGAAAAACATGGAGACGACAGCTTGCCTTGGGGCTGGCAGTGGTAACAATATGGACGGGTGGAAATGCAGAACATTTCTATGCGGGGCAGAAAGATTGTGAGACTTTGGCAATCAGTACAGAGAGGCTGACAGATACAGAACAGAAAATCAATCTGGATAAAGTCAATTATCAGTTGAAGAAAAGTGCGTATGCACCTGTTTTTGATGCGTCCTATTATGCAAAGAATAATAAGGATTTAAAAATAGCATTTGGAAATGATGAAAATGCACTTTTTCAACATTTCTTAAATTACGGAATGTCAGAAGGCCGTCAGGCAAGTGCGGAATTTAATGTAAAGTCTTATCGGAATGCTTATGCAGATTTACGACAGGCATTTGGAAATGATTTAAAGAGTTATTATCTGCATTATATGAATTATGGTAAGAGAGAAGGCAGAAAGGCAGCCGGTGTTACAATCTTGCAGAATCCGGTTACAGTATATAATGGCGTAAATTATTCATCTGTATATAATTACAATTACTATATCAGCAGGAATCCGGATGTCGCAAGGGCATTTCCAGATGATGACATCAGTACTCTGGCACATTTTGTGAATTATGGAATGACAGAGGGACGCCGGGGATCACAGAATTTTGATGTAGCATCATACCGGAATGCGTATGCAGATTTGAGACAGGCATTTGGAAATGATTGGAAAAGCTATTATCTGCATTATATGAATTGTGGTAAGAGGGAAGGAAGAAAGACAACCGGTGTCACTTCATTGCAGAACCCTGTCACAGCATATAATGGAAAAGATTATGCAGCCGTATATAACTATGATTATTATATTTCAAAATACAGTGATTTAAAGAAAGCATTTGCCGGAGACGACAGCGCAGCAATCCGCCATTTCGTGGAATGCGGAATGGCAGAGGGCAGACAGGCAAGCAGCGAATTTATACTGAATGTATATAAGAGCAATTACAGTGATTTAAGAGCTGCATTTGGCAATGATAATAAGAACTATTATCTTCATTACATAGATTGTGGTAAAAAGGAAGGCAGAAATGCAGTAACGAAGATTGGTACACCGCCGAAGCCAGAACCAAATCCGGAACCGGAAGAGCCGGCAACAACGGAGGATAAGATTAAAGCAAAGGTTGCAAAAATCAGTAACGATTATGGCGTGACAGTCCTGACTGGAGATTCGGCAGGTTTCTATTGGACGGATACTTATTGTTCCGGAGAGACAGACCCGGAGACAACGCTTACCTGGATTACAATGGTGGATGAACAGATGGCAAGATATCCGAAAGGTTTTTTTACAGACATGCAGGATATTACTACGGTAACCATAAAGCTGGTACATAATCTAGATGCCGGCGGAGGTTCTTTTGCAGGAGTGACAAGCAGGGAGTATGGAGATCAGATGTTTATTGCACTAAATACATCCCAGTCCTTTTTACTGTCTGATAGAACCTTTAATCATGAAATGATGCATCTGATTGAATATTATATAGAAGCAAAATCATGGAATGCTTCCACACAGCAGTATGAATCACCATTAAAAGCAACGGAAGCAATTAGACCGGATGCAGAAGTGAACAGTACAAATAGTGATTATACCACATCGGACTATAACAGAGGGTGTGAAGAACAATATTATATTTCTGCTTATGCCAAGACCAATGGAAGGGAAGACCGGGCAGAAACATTCACAGATTATATGTTCCGTGCCTATAAGAAGGACTATATGATAAGGGCAGACTATCCTATCCCAAAGAAACAGCAGATTATTGCCGACTGTATCAGACAGTATTTTCCATCAGCAGCAAGCCAGCCGGCAGGCAGTCTTTCATGGGAAAAGTGGTTGCCATAATCAGATAAAGTGTTAAAATAGATAGTTAGTAAAAAGAAACAAGTAGTAAAGCAGCAAAGGAGCAAAGACAAAATGAAAAAGAAATGGAGCAGAAAAGCAGCCCTTTTGCTGGCAGCAGTAACAATTCTTACCAGTCTGCCTACAGAATATCTGTATGCAGCACAAACGCAGGAAACACATGATACTGTAACGCCAGAAGAGCAGAGCAATGAGGAAACAGTAGTAGACACAGCCCTTACCGGACAGGAGAGTGTTACAGACACTGAGCAGGAAACGACAGAGACAGTAGAAGGAACAACCGCTACAGAAGAAACGACTGATGGAACAGAAGCTGCCGGAAAGTCAGAAATAGAAGCACAGAGTGCGGACGCACAAAATGCAGTGACAGCAGATATATTGGCAGCAGAAGATTTACTGAATTATCTGGTATTAGATAATGCGTACATAGCAGTTGGCGGTACACAGAATGTAGTTGCCAATATCGGAAATGAAGATTTAGCTATTAGTGGTGGCAGATTACTGTATCATAGAGTATCTGATGGAGCAGCTTATGAGATGGCAGCCACAGAGATAGATGGAAACGGTCTCAGATTTTCAGAGACTTTTGCGGATGAGAGCCGTACCGGTGAATATGCATTGGACACTATCATTTATGAAAAAGATGGTCAGGAATATCAGATTCGTTTATCTGATGCAGGAATGGATGTTAGGTTTGGTGTCAATACAGAAGTAGAGACCAATCCGGATGCAGAAGTAGTAGATGAAGCGACCACAGATGTAGATATGGATGTAGTAAGCTTTGATGAAAATGGCAATCAGACATCAGAAGATTCGATTGCAGATGCCATTACAACCCAGAAAGCAGAAACGGCAGAATCCGGAATAAGCACAGCACGTTATAATGGAAATGTGGTTGTTGTCTTAGACCCGGGGCACGATGGAACCCATGGCGGAAGTTCTGCAAATGGATTCGTGGAAGCACAGCTGAATCTGAAAATTGCACAGTATTGTAAAGCGGAACTGGAAGAATACTATGGTGTGACTGTATATATGACGAGAGATTCTGCCTCCTGCCCGAATGGTGGGGGAAATAATAAATCCTGCCTCCAGCGGAGAGCTGATATAGCAAGAGATATGGGAGCAAATCTTTTTGTCTCTCTACATAATAATTATTCCAGTGCATCCAGTGCATCCGGTGCAGAAATCTGGTATCCAAACCAGAATTATAACCCATGGACCAGTCAGGTAGGTGGCTCGGCTGCATCTAAGATTTTAGAGCAGTTGACCAGTCTTGGCTTACATAATAGAGGGACACAGATAAGAAATGCAAATGAGGATAAATATCCGGATGGTTCAGCAGCAGATTATTATGCAGTAATCAGACACTGTAAGGAATATGGTATCCCTGGAATTATTGTAGAGCATGCTTTTATGTCTAATTCTTCAGATGCTGCTAACTTCCTTTCCAATGATGAAGGATTAAAAAAACTTGGTGTGGCAGACGCAACCGGAATCGCACAGTATTTTGGGTTAAAGAAAGAGAAACCGGAAGAATATTCAGCAGTATTTGATGCTGCATATTATGCAGACCGCTATCCTGATTTAAAGGCAGCATTTGGCAATGATGAAAGTGCATTATTACAGCATTTTATACAGTATGGTATGGCAGAAGGACGCCAGGGAAGTTCCCAGTTTGATGTATATTCATATAAGAATCTGTACCCTGATCTGAGGGCAGCATTTGGAAATAATTTAAAGAGTTATTATATGCACTATATTAGTAGTGGAAAGGCAGAAGGAAGAAAAGCTACAGGTGTAAATACATTACAAAATCCGATAACGACGTACAATGGAATAGATTATTCAGCCGTATATGATTATAATTATTATCTGAAAAAGTATAGTGATTTGGCGAAGATATATACGAATGATGATATAGGCTTACTTGCTCATTTTGTGAATTGTGGAATGGGTGAAGGACGCCAGGCAAAAGCCAGCTTTGATGTGTTCTCTTATCGCAATCAATACCAGGATTTGAGAGTGGCATTTGGAAATAATTTAAAGAGCTATTATATGCACTATATTAGTAATGGTAATGCAGAAGGCAGAAAAGCTACAGGTGTGAAATCTATTCAGAATCCAATAACAACATATAATGGAGTAGATTATTCCTCAGTATATGATTACAATTTTTATATCAAAAAATATAGTGATTTAGCAAGGATATATACAAATGATGAAGTAGGACTGCTTGCCCATTTTGTAAACTGTGGAATGGCGGAGGGACGTCAGGCAAAGGCTAATTTTGATGTTTTCTCTTACCGGAATCAGTATCAGGATTTAAGACTGGCATTTGGTAAGGACTTAAAGAGCTATTATTTTCACTATATGAATAGTGGCAAAAAAGAAGGTCGAATTGCTACCGGTGTAAAAACTCTTCAGAATCCAGTTACAAGGTATAATGGAATCGATTATTCTGCAGTATATGATTATAATTATTACAGTACATATGGCGATTTGCAATCAGCTTTCAATGGAGATGATATAGCGCTTCTTTCTCATTTTATAAATAATGGAATGTCAGAAGGACGTCAGGCAAGCAAGAATTTTAACGTTCAGATATATAAAAACAATTACACTGATTTACAGCAGGCTTTTGGTAATAATTTGAAGCCATATTATATGCATTATATTCAGAACGGTAAAGCAGAGGGCAGAAATGCACAGACAAATATACAGGTTTACCATTCTATCATAAGAGGAACTTCTACAACAGTAAATCAGATGGTAAATTATTATAATGCGAAAGCTTCTTATCCAGCATACTACGGAAATGCCAATGTTCCTGATATCAGAAATTTTTGTCAGATTTATTATGATGAAGCAACAGCAGAAGGAGTGGATCCGGCATTGGCATTCACCCAGGCAATGAAGGAGACTGGTTTCTTAAAATTTACCGGACAGGTAAAAATTGAACAGTTTAATTTCGCAGGAATGGGTGTAACAGATGCAAGCACGAATGGAGATTCTTATCAGAATGTAAGAGAGGGAATCCGGGCACATGTGCAGCATTTAAAAGCGTATGCAGTAAAGAATCCAGCCTTTGCAAATCCAGTTGTAGATAAACGTTACAGTTCCTGGTTTGCAGCAAACCGCTCTGGTACAGCTCCATACATCGAATGGCTTGGTATATCAGAAAATCCATCTGGATTTGGCTGGGCTGCAGAAAAAGGATATGGTTATAGTATTTTAAATGATTATATGAATCAGTTATACAAGTATTAAAAGAATAGAAAAAGACGTAGGAACCGGATGGTCGTTATTTGACCATCCGGTTTATTTTTGGTACAATATAGAAAGCTATGATTTCTTTTAAAATGGAGGCAACTATGGCAGAAGTAAACTTTATAGTAGAATGTATCAGATTATATGCCCGGGAGGAAAGAACATTGATTATTCGGGGATTTTTCCCGGAAGATAATCCGGAAAACCGAACATTAAAAGTGTATCTGAATCAAAAAGAAATTCCAGTGGAATATACGATTACCAGTGGTGCAGAGGTAAGACGAAGACACTTGCAATATCGGATGAATGTAGGAGAAGAAATCACTGGAAAATTATTGTTACCGGAAGAAACTGTAGTAGATTTTAAAATATGTAGTTGCCTTGGAACAGAAGAGACAGAAGTATATCATGTTAATAAAAAACAGTTCGAGAAGATGATAAATCATCTGGATGGAAATTTGGAGATGGAACGTCTGGAAGATGGGCAATTTGTACTGACAGGATGGTGTGTGGCTGGAGAACAGACAAAGTGCCAGGCACAGATAGATGGGAAAAATGTTCCGATAGATGTTCGGTGGAAATATCGAAAAGATGTTATGGATGTATTTCCAGAGTTAGAAGAAACAGTAAAATGCGGATTTGAAATTTATGTACCGGAACAAAATGGCAGAAAATTCAGCTTACATTTATATGCAAATGGAAAAGAAACCAAATATATCGTGTCTCTGGATAAAGTGAGACATGGTGAAAGTGGACATGATACGGTAAGCCTGTTTCAAAAAGGGATATGTTATTGGAAGCAGTATGGTGTGAAACGTACAATTCGTAAAATAATTAGAAAAATACAGGGGAAAAAGGATACGGTATCCTATGAGGACTTCCTGAAAAAATATGGTGTGAAGGAAGAAGAACTGGCTCGACAGAGACAGGAAGTATTTGAAAATGGTCCATGTTTCTCGATTGCAGTTCCGCTGTACCAGACAAAAGAAAAATATCTGCGGGAAATGATAGAATCGGTACAGGCACAGACTTATACGAATTGGGAGCTTTGCCTTGCAGATGGAAGTGGCAGAGAGCACAGCCTTCAGCCTGTTGTCGGGGAATATATTGCAAAAGATAAGCGGATTAAATATTGCCTTTTAGACAGCAACGAGGGAATTGCCGGCAATACCAATGAAGCATTGAAAATGGCAGACGGTGATTTTGTTGTGCTGACAGACCATGATGATTTACTTTCTCCGGAAGCGCTGTATCAGTGTGCAAAAGCGGTACAGAAGGAGCCACAGACAGATGTGATTTATTCGGACGAAGATAAAGTGGATATGAGTGGAAAGAAGTTTTTTGAGCCACATTTTAAATCCGATTATAATATTGATTTGTTGTGTACCATGAATTATATCTGTCATCTCTTTGTTGTTCGCAAAGATGTGATGGAGCGGGCGGGGCTATTTGAAAGCTGTTATGATGGTGCACAGGATCATGATTTTATTTTACGTTGTACAGAAAAAGCAGAGCATATCGTGCATATTCCGAAGGTGCTGTATCATTGGCGCTGTCATGCACAGTCAACCTCCGAGAATCCGGAAAGCAAGTTATATGCCTTTGAGAATGGGTGCAAAGCGGTAAAAGCACATTATGACAGAATCGGAATTCCGGCAGAAGTGGAGCAGGGACCCTTCTATGGGATGTATCGTACCCATTATCTCTGGAAGGAGCAGCCGTTAGTATCTATTTTGATTCCAAATAAGGATCATGTTACGGATTTAAAAAAATGTATGGATTCCATAGAAGAGAAATCCACATACCGGAATTTTGAATTTATCATTGTAGAGAATAACAGTACAGAAGAAGAGACCTTCGCTTATTATAAAGAGATTGAGAAAAGGGATAATGTCAGGGTCTTATATTACAAGGAAGATTTCAATTATTCAAGAATCAATAATTTTGGTGCAAAAGAGGCAAATGGGGAATATGTCCTGCTTCTGAATAATGATACAGAAATGATTGAGCCGGACAGTATCAAAGAAATGCTGGATGTATGTATGCGTCCAGATGTTGGAATTGTGGGGGCAAAATTAATATTTGAAGATAATACCATCCAGCATGCCGGAGTCATCATTGGATTTGGCGGTGTTGCAGGACATGCCTTTATCGGACAGGACAGAGATGATAATGGATATTTTTCAAGAATTATAAGCGTTCAGGATTTGTCAGCAGTAACGGCAGCCTGTCTGATGGTAAGACGAAGTGTATTTGATGAGGTAGAGGGCTTAAATGAAGAATTTAAGGTAGCTTTTAATGATATTGATTTTTGCCTGAAGGTAAGAAAAGCGGGCTATCTTGTAGTATATAATCCATATGCACAGTTTTATCATTATGAATCAAAGTCCAGAGGGCAGGAGGATTCCGCTGATAAGGTGGCGAGGTTCCAGCAGGAGATAGGTTTATTTGGAGAACGATGGGGAGAACTTTTAGAACATGGAGATCCGTACTATAATCCAAATTTAACACTGGATAAAGCAGACTTTTCATTAAAGGAATAATAAAATGATAAAATAAAAGATAGTAGATACAATGAAACATAATGGAGGTTTGGAAATGATTAATTTCAACGAACCACCTTATATGGAAAAAAGCATGGACTATATCCGTAAGGCGGTAGAAAATAAGAAAATATGTGGGGATGGGGAATATACCAAGAAGTGCAATGCCTGGTTAGAAGAACATACAGGAACAAAAAAGGCATTGTTGACAACATCCTGTACCCATGCAACAGAGCTTGCGGCAATTCTGTCAGAAATCAAGCCGGGAGACGAAGTAATTATGCCGGCTTATACCTTTGTATCAACAGCAGATGCTTTTGTGTTGAGAGGGGCAAAAGTGGTATTTGTAGATATCCGGCCGGATACCATGAATATTGATGAAAAACTGATTGAACATGCAATTACGGATAAGACAAGAGCAATTGTTCCGGTACATTATGCCGGGGTATCCTGCGAAATGGATACTATTCTTGCAATTGCAAAGAAATATAATCTTCTGGTGATTGAAGATGCAGCCCAGGGTGTGATGTCTTTTTATAAGGGAAAGGCACTTGGAACCATGGGAGATTACGGATGCTACAGTTTCCATGAGACAAAGAATTACAGTATGGGAGAAGGCGGAGCACTTTTAATCCGGGATGAGAAAAATGTAGAGAATGCAGAAATTGTCCGGGAGAAAGGAACAAACCGTAGCAAATTCTTCCGGGGACAGATTGATAAGTATACCTGGGTAGAAGCAGGTTCTTCTTATCTGCCAAGTGAATTGAATGCAGCATATCTTTATGCACAGCTTGAAGTAGCGGATAAGATTAATGAAAAACGTCTGTCTATCTGGAACTGCTATTGGGATGGATTGGAAAAATTATCTGATGAGGGTAAAATTATCCGCCCAACGATACCGGAGGGCTGCGTACATAATGCACATATGTTTTATCTGAAAGCAAGGGATTTAGAGGAAAGAACAGCTTTAATCAGTTATTTAAAGGAACAGGGGGTACAGGCAGTATTTCATTATATTCCATTACATACAGCACCGGCAGGCCGGCGCTATGGTATGTTTGCAGGAGAAGACCGTTATACAACGAGGGAAAGCGAGAGGCTGGTCCGCCTGCCGTTATATTATAATCTGTCATTGGAACAGGCAGACTATGTGATAGATAAGGTTAATGCATTTTACAAAGAGAGATAAATGAAAATACAGGAAAGAGGACAGAGGGCAGAGTAAATGGTTATTGTTATTGGGGCAACAGGATTTATTGGAATGTATACCGTAGACCGCTTCTTGGAAGAAGGTTATGAGGTGCTGGCAACTGGAAGAAATGCAATCATGAAGCAGGAACTGGAAGCAAAAGGCGTTACCTGTGTGTCATTGGATATTTCGAAAAAAGAAGATTTTGATAAATTACCGACAGAAGGTGTAGAGGGTGTCATTTTACTGGCCGGTCTGCTTCCGGCAAATGCACCGGTGGATATCAGTGCAGATGAGAATGCCGCAGACTATATCCGCATTAATGTGGAAGGAACCGTTAATGTATTAGAGTATTGCCGGAAGAATGGCATTAAGAAAGTGATTTCCACCAGCAGCTATGCAGATGTAAGAAATGCATGGAAAAAAGGCGTTGCTTTAAAAGAGACAGAGCCGAGAAATTTTATGTATACAGGAGACCATGCGGTATATGTGATTTCCAAAAATGCAGCCAATGATGTGATGGAATATTATAATGAGCAGCATGGCATGCAGTGTGCATCTTTCCGCCTGCCACCGGTATACGGAGTAGGACCTCATTCTGAGATTTATGTGAATGGTAAATATTATAAGACCGGAATCCAGACCTTTATTGAGAATGCAGAAGCCGGAAAAGACATTGAAATCTGGGGTGACCCACAGATTTCCAGAGACATTATTTATGTAAAGGATGTTGCAAGAGCATTTGCGCTGGCATTACGCAGTGATAAGACCTATGGTCTTTATAATATGACATCTGGTACAGAAGTTACTTTAGAGGAGCAGGTGCAGACCGTTATTGATGTATTTGGACCGGGTAAGGGGTCTAAGATTGTCTATCGCCCGGATAAGCCAAATAATACACCATCCTTTTTGTTTGACATGACAAAGGCGAAGGAAGATTTCGGTTTCGTGCCGGAGTATCTTTCTTATCGTGCAATAATGGAAGATTATAAAAAAGAGTTAGAAAGCGGAAGATGGGATAAGTTTATCGCAAGCCGCCGCAAGGAAAGTTAAGTGCCGGGAGGATGGCAATATGAAGAAAATTGTAATTATAGGAGCGAATTCTTTTCAGAATCCGCTCATTTTAAAGGCGAAAGAGATGGGATATGAGACACATGTATTTGCATGGAAAGATGGCTCTATCGGAGAACGGACAGCAGATTATTTTTATCCCATCAGCATTGTGGAAAAGGAAGCAATCTTAGAAGAATGCCGGAGGATTCAGCCGGATGCAGTTGCAACAATAGCATCTGATCTTGCCAATATTACCGTGCAGTATCTGGCAGAGCAGCTTGGATTACCACATAATTCTGACAACTGTATCTATATATCTACCAATAAATTTGCTATGCGGGAAGCTTTTTCGAAGCATGGTGTGCCGACACCGGGCTTTGTCAGTGTATGTGAAGGGGATGATTATGCGGCGGCTGTAGCAGATATGCAGTTTCCAATGATTGTAAAACCGACCGACCGTTCCGGAAGCCGCGGTATTATGAGGGTGGAACATCTTGAAGAGATTGCTCCGGCAGTGGAAGAGGCAGTGCGTAATTCCTTTGAAAAGAAGGCAATTATTGAAGAATATATCGAAGGCAATGAATATAGCTGTGAATGTATTTCTTATCAGGGCAGACATCATGTGCTGGCGGTGACAAAGAAATATACCACAGGATATCCTCATTTTATTGAGACCGGACATATGGAGCCACCGGAGCTTTCTGAAATCGAAATGAACCGGGTGAAGGAATTTATTCCGAAGGCACTTACTGCTCTTGAGATTGAAAATGGTGCTTCCCATTCGGAATTTAAACTGGATGCCGATGGCAATGTAAGAATCATTGAAATCGGTTCCCGTATGGGTGGCGACTGTATTGGCTCCCATCTGGTATATTTATCTTCCGGATATGACTTTGTCCGCATGGTAATTGAGACTGCTTTGGGACAGGAACCGGAACTGACACCGGCACATGAGCCGATGTGTGCAGGAATCCGCTTTGTGTTTACAAAGAAGGATCTGGATGTTTTGGAAGAGATTAAGAGCAAAAGTCCGGAACTGCTTCAGATGGTAAGTGAAATGGAACCGGTAGGGGAACATCAGGTAGTAGACAGTGGAAGCCGTTTTGGTTATTACATTCTGGCTGGAAAAAATCAGGCAGAGATTAAGGATTGGTTGGAACGATGAGTAAAGTAGAAGGAAAGAAAAAGTGGATACTGCTGATTTTACTGCAGCTGGTAATTATGATATACACATTATCCGGTGTGGCAGCGAAGTTTGCAGCAGGATATGAGTTTTTATCCATGGGATTTATTCTGTGTTACGGAGTGGAAATCTGCATCCTTGGATTGTATGCCATTTTCTGGCAGCAGATTATCAAAAGGGTTGATTTGTCGGTAGCATATGCAAACCGGAGCATTGCGATTTTGTGGTCTATGATCTGGGCAGCACTGATTTTTGGAGAACATATTTCGGTACAGAATATTATTGGTGTCCTTCTGGTAATTGCCGGCACCATGATTGTGAATAAGGAGGGATAAAAGATGATATACTGGCTTTTTCTGGTGGCATCCGTAGTAGTAGCTTCCTTTTCGCAGATTTTGTTAAAGAAAAGTGCTGCAAAAAAATATGATAATGTAATAAAGGAATACTTAAATCCATATGTCATCATCGGATATGCCATGATGGTAGGAACTACCGTATTGACGATTCTGGCATATCATGGCATTGAGTATAAGAATGGCCCGGTCATTGAATCATTGGGTTATATTCTGATTATGATTTTAAGCTTTTTCTTTTTTAAAGAGCCGATTACAAAGCGTAAAGTATTTGGAAATGCACTGATACTGCTTGGTATTATCGTGTTTTACCTATAGGAGGGTATGAAAATGGATATATCAGTTGTAGTTCCGGTTTATGGATGCCGGGCAGCACTGCATGAATTGCATAGACGTCTGGTGGAATCGGTAAGTACCATCACTGATGATTTTGAAATTATTCTGGTAAATGATGCCTGCCCGCAGAATTCGTGGGAAGTAATCGAAGAAATCTGTAAGGAGGACAGCCGTGTAAAGGGGATTGAATTATCCCGGAATTTCGGACAGATTATGGCAATAACTGCAGGACTGGATGCCTCAAAAGGAGACTGGGTAGTGGTGATGGACTGTGATTTACAGGACAGACCGGAAGAAATCCCGAATCTTTATCGCAAGGCTCAGGAAGGTTATGATGTGGTCTTTGCCAGAAGAGTACATAGAAAAGATTCTTTCTTAAAGGTATTAGTATCTAAAATATTCTATAAGATTTATTCCTTTGCATCGGATGGACACTATGACCCGGCAATCTGTAATTTCAGCATCAGCAAACGGGTGGTAATCGATAATTACTGCAAGATGCGGGAAATGCACCGTGCCTTTGTAATTTATGTGAAATGGCTTGGCTTTAAGCAGACAGCAATTGATGTGGAACACGATTCCCGTTTTGAGGGAAAATCCTCTTATAACATGAAGAAGCGTTTTAAGATGGCGGGAGAGATTTTAACCTCCCAGTCGGATAAACTTTTGAAATTCACCATGGGCTTTGGATTTCTGATGTCCATCATTTCAGCACTGGTGATTATCGGACTGATTATCTATTATTTTACCGGTCATGTGGCAGCAGGCTGGACCAGTATCGTAGCAACTAACTGTCTCATCGGAGGAATTATTATTATGGTAGTCGGTCTGGTAGGCATTTATGTAGGAAATATCTTTATGCAGTCAAAACAAAGACCCCTTTATGTGGTACGCCAGATGCTGAATGAGGAGAAGGAAGATGCAGATTCAAGTCGATAGGAAGAAATGGTTAAAAAATGCAGCAGTATTGCTTGCAGAACTGGTTCTGATTCTTACAGGGCTGGTTCTGGTGGGAACGGTTGAAACAAGAGGTTTCGACAATCTAAAGGTATATACCACTATTTTTCCACGGTATCAGGATATGGATGAAGTGTTAGCCGGGGCTAACGACCTGATTCCATCGGAGGATGGAAATGGTTATGTGACCGGAGAAGATACTTATTTTGTGATTCCGGTGGATTCGGATAAGTTAATTGATCTTGAGATGAGTCGTATTGAGGGCGAGGGAATCTTAGGAGAGATTTGGCAGTCGGAAAATGAGACTTTTACAGAAGAATCATCTCCATATACCTTTGAACTTGGTCATAATCCGGTTCAGGTAAAGAAGTCTACAAAATATATAAAGGTTAAGATTTCTTCCCAGCCTGGTTCACATTATAATCTTACAAATGTAAGCTATCGCAATCCTTTCAGTGTGTTTGCAAGAATGCATAAGAAGGAGATTGCAAAAGCGGGAGCAGCACTGTGGCTTCTTTGTATTTTACTGCATGGAATGGAGTTGATTCCGGCAGAGTATAAAAAGCTTCGCAAGTGGCTGACAGTTTTTGTCTTTCTTGGATTTGTAGGAATTACAGCACTGTATGTATTCTACGATTTTATCTTTGGAGAGCGGCTTTTTATCTATATGGATATGGGCGCAGATACGATGCAGCAGTATTATCCGTATTATCTAAACTGTGTGCGAAGAATTGCGGAAGGAACATTTTCCATTTGGAATTGGGATTATGGACTGGGAACCAGTTTTATCAATAATATTTCACAGACCCTTGATCCCTTTGGTCTGTTTGTGATATTAGGCGGCGTGGTACTCGGTATCGGAAAAGTAAGACGGCTTTTGGTAATTGCGCAGATTTTAAAAATTATTATTTCAGCATTGCTGTGCCGCTATTTCTTAAAGCTGTTTCCGGTAAGTGAGAAAGCTGCTTGTATCGGCGGGTATCTCTATGCTTTTAACGGATATTTGATGCTCTGGGGACAGCATTACCTTTTGGGAACCATCTGTATCTATCTTCTTTTGATATTGATTTTTTTAGAGAAGCTGATTCAGGAATTTAAGACAAGATATGTGGCAGGGCTTGGAATTTCCGTTGCAGCATCGATTATCTACAGTTATTACAATACGTATATGGCACTGGTATTTGCGGCAATCTATTGTATACTGCGGCTCTTGAATCCAAATCTTGGAATGAATGTGAAGGAGTGCATCAAAAGAGGCTGCTGCATATTAGGAAGTGTTATATGTGGTGTGCTGACCGGTGCAGTGACGCTGCTTCCGGCGGCATCCTATCTGACCTCCAGTTCTTCCAGACTGGTTTCGGAGGCATCGGCACTGGCAAAATTCTTTGGCGGTCTGTTTTCGTCCTATACCATGGCACAGAATGCAGAGACAGCAGGCAGACTGATTTCGAATAACTTATATTATATCAACGATTATAGCTGCATTGATGGCTGGACTAATTATTATGAGATGCCAAATGTGTGCTTTACGATATTTATCTATTTCTTTTTGGGACAGCTTCTTGTACAGAGCATAAAGCGATGTAAGGATGTAAAGAAAATATGGTATGGCGTGTTGATAGCTCTAGTTGGAATTTTATTAATCTTTAATCCGGGTGTTGCTATTGCATTCAATGGATTTGCTTATGCACAGCCGAGATATACCTTTGTGCTTATGCCGATGGCAGCTTTACTGGTTGCTGTGGAGTGGGACAGACTTATGATAAAAAAAGAGTTCAGCTTTACCGGGCTGCTGCTTGGATTGGTAACCAGCATGTATGTAGTGATTGAAGCATATAACCGGGCATCGGATGAAGTGAAGAAATATGATGCAGTAATTCTTACCTTATTTGTTGCTTTTGCAATTATTTTACTTGCGGTGGGACTTTGGAAGAATCGTCAGGTTCAAAAGGTTGCAGGGAGTCTGTTTTTGGTATGTATTCTGTTATCCACCTGTCTGGAAAGCTATATGACCAATAATAACCGTTGGACAGCATATACCTGGACAGAAGCAATGGGATATGATGGTCATACCATGACAAATGATACGATAGATGCCCTGCAATATTTAAAAGAGCAGGATAAAGGCTTCTTCCGTGTGGATAAAGGATATGCAGCGGTATCTAACTATGGAGATTCCCAGGTCATGGGTTATTCTTCTGTAACAGATTATAACAGTACCATTAACCGGCATCTTGCAGATTTTTATAATATGTTATATACCAAAGTAAAGGTCTCCGATGCCCAGAGGATTTTTGAATACTCGGATGAATCGGAAGTCTATCCAATGAGCCTTATTAACTTAAAATATATTTTATCCATGGGAGAATTGGATTATTCCTGGTGTGAATATGTTGGTAGAACAGGCGACGTTTATATTTACAGAAATAAGTATGCTGATTCTGCTGCGTCCTTCTATACCAATACGATTTCTAAGAGCGAATGCGAATCTATGGATGAGACAGGACGGAGGCTGCTTTTAAGGGATACCTTAATCGTACCGGATGGAGAGGATGTGCTGCATGATACCGAAACCGGAGAAGTGACACTGGGTTCATTTGTAGCAGATGGAAAATATTTTACCGGAACTATTTCGAATGAAAAGGAAGGCTTTCTGCTTCTTACAATTCCGGACCAGGATGGATGGGAGGTTTATGTTGACGGTAAGAAAACAGAGACTATCAATGGAGATTATGGTTTTCTGGCAGTGAAGATTGCGGCGGGAAATCATGAAGTGAAGGCAGTCTATCATATCCCTTATATGAAACAGGGGGCAGTAGTAAGTATTCTTGGAGCATTATTGCTGACAGGTTATTGCCTGTGGCTGTATCACAGGGATAGAAAGAGAAAACAGGGGTAAGGAAAATGAAGGAAAAGTTAAAGAAGATACCACCGAAATATATCGTGGCGGGAGTAGTTCTTATTGTCATGCTGTTGTTGCTGGTAAAGCATCGGAGCATATTCTATAACTCTAATCAGGATAATTATAATGATATGAGTGGGGAAGAGGAAAATATTGCTGCTGAAGATGCAGTGGTGTCACAGTATTTCACAATTTCCGGTAATATGCAGAATATCGCGTTGCTTATGACGAATGATTCCGGAGAGGACGTTACGATTCAGGCAATGCTTAGGGATGCAGAGACGGATGAGGTATTAAGTGCAGTAAAATGTAATGTGCCAAAGTCTACCGGAACAGAAGAAGTGGTAAGCATGGAACTGACCTTAGATGGGGTAGAGGGAACACGAAGTGTATATCTGACGTTAGAAGAGGAGACCAGGGCATCGGAGGTATATTATTGTGCCTTGGCCGGAGATTATGAGCAGACGCTTCTTGTTAATGAAGAGGCAACGGCTGCAAGACTTCGTATGTCGGTAGTCTATGGTGGTGGACTCAATAAGACATTTTTTGTTCTGTTTGCACTGGGAATGGCAGTGGTAATCGGAATCTTTGTAATGCCGGTAAAATGGGCAAAGCCGGAAAATATGGTACTGATACTGGTTTTTGTGATGGGACTTAGCATGGCAGTAATCAATCCGGCATTTCAGGAATGTGACGGACCTTCCCATTTCTACCGGAGCATGGACGTGTCCTATGGAAATATACTTGGTTCCTTTGCTAATCTCACGCATGAGGATGGTGTGATTTATGTGCCGGAAAATGTGCAGGAAATTGCTTATCGGCAGTTGACGCCAAATGGCAGTGAAGGAACTGCCTATATGGAATATTTAAAGAGCCATAAGTTTTCAAAAAATAAGATAAAGATGACTTATTATGATAGTGTAACTTCCGTAGTATACTGGCCACAGGGGCTTGGAATCTTCCTTGGAAGGACGTTCAATTTCAGTATTTATGGTGTAATATTGATGGGACGTATCTTCAATTTGCTGGCATATATGGGACTGGCATATGCAGCGGTGCGGTTTATGCCGTTTTATAAGAATCTTATGGCAATGTTTGCAGTGATGCCTTTAAGCATTTATCAGGCATCCTCTCTTTCCCAGGATGCAGTATTAAATGGTGTGGGCTTCTTATTTGTAGCACTGTGCTGTTACTATGCTTTTGATGAAAAAGTGAAGCTGAACTGGAAGAAAACACTGGTGCTTGGACTTTTATTATTGATGATGTTCTTAAGTAAATATGTCTATGCGTGTCTTGGCCTTTTGGTGTTTATGATACCGAAAGATAAGTTTAACAGCAGAAAAGATTACTGGAAATCCTTTATAATCGCATTACTTCCGTTCGTCATCTTAGGTGGCTATGTTATGCTGCGGGTATCCTCCGGAATCAGCGGCTTGCAGGCAGGTGCCGGCGGCGGTGCAGACACCATGACACAGATGCAGTATTTAAAGATGTATCCGGCTGCGGCAGTAAAGGTTATCATTTCTACCTTGTTGGTAAATATCAATGCATATCTGATGCAGTTAAATATTTTAGGCAGTATGAATTATCCACTGACACTGTTTTTGGTATTTGGACCATGCTTCCTTTTGGGTGTTGGTCTATTAGACGGTCAGGAAGTAAGAGGACGGATTAAGATACGACACCGGATTATTATGCTGCTTGCTTTTATAATCACTTTTGCAGCAATTATGATGGGACTTTATATCGGGGATGGCATTGCCAATCCGGTAGGTTCTTCTGTCATCAATGGTATTCAGGGAAGATATTTTATTCTGATGCTGATATTACCGTTTCTGGCGCTGGGAAGTGACCGGGTGAAACAGGATATCAGACATTTTACGGTAAAATGTTCTGGAATCATGGGCATCATGCTTTTATATGCAGTATTTATGCTGGTGAACACCTGTTACTAAAGGAAGTTAGAATAGAGAAAAGCTAGAATAAGGAAAAGTTGGAACAAAGAAAAACACAGGAAGACTTAAGGAAAAGGGAGATAACATACGATGGGATGGAACTTTGGAACTACAATTTTTTATGGAATAGCAGTGCTGGCACTTTTAAGTGGTGCATTCTTTAGCTATAAGTCAGAGCGGAAGCAGGCAGGAATGACATGGATGGTATTGCTGTTGATTCTGATGAACTGCTATCACACTTTCTGGGCAGCAATACTGAATGTGATTCATATTCCGGTTAATATTATTTCAATGGGAATCATTGATTTGCTTACCGGTGGATTACTCTGGTGCTTTATCGTAAAGAAAAAGAAATGGCAGAGGTATGAATTTGCCATAGCAGATGTAGCATTTCTTGTAACCGCACTGGCAATTATTGCAGTATTTGCAAAGGTAAGATATGGCGGAATGGCATTAAATATCAATTTCCTGACCATTGACCCGGCAAACCATTTCCGGGCAGCGATGGATTTAGTAGATACCGGAACCGTAACCAGTATGTTTTATGAGACGGTGTTAAATGGACTGCTTTTTGAATTTTTAGCTCCATTTGCACCGGTGGATTATTACTATCGATTCTTCGTCTTAAGTGAACTGATTCAGCTATTGATGTCGGCATTTATCTTCTATGGAATTGCAAGAAGGTTAAGCAAAGACCGGTTTGGCAGAGTGGCAGCTTATGCCCTGTCCTTTATCTATATGATAGGCTATCCGATGTGTTCTATGCTCTATGGCTTTGTTTACCTTGGCATGGGCGTAACGGTTATCGGAATGATTATTATTTTGACAGACGTTTATTTAAAGGATGATATGCCAAAATGGCAGAATATTGTATGTCTGATGTTAGGTTGCCTGGCTATCTTTGAATGCTATGTGATGTTTATGCCGGTTACCTTCTTTGCTTTGATTACCTGCATTTTTGTAAAACAGTTTAAAGTAAAGAAACTGGTATCCAAAGATACCGTGGCAATCTGTCTGACGGTATTCCTGTTCCCATGCATCGTAGGCTTTTATTATACATATGCAGGTATCTTTACCAATGGCGTGACGGTATCTTCTGCACTGGTAAATGAGGGAGCCTGCTACCGGGATTTGTTTTCAAACTTTGTACTGTTTATTCCATTGATGCTCTTTGGATTCTATGGGATGTGTAGGAAGAAGGAGAATAATCTGGTATTGTTTTTAGCACCGTATACGCTTCTGTTTGCTTTATATCTTTTCTTGAAGACAGTAAATGGACAAGCATCTACCTATTATTTTTACAAGATTCATTTCCTGTTGTGGCTGATTGCGTTGGTATTGGCCTATTATGCAGTTGTTTATGCAGAAAAGCAGACAAAGGTATTGATAACCGGAAGCTTTGTGATGTGGGCATTTTTAACAGGAATGTACCTTGGCAAGATAGAGGAGAAAATTGCAGTCCATAATGATTTGATGATTTCTACTTATAAGGCAGAGGATTTTAATGATATTTTGCGTTATAATTATGTATCATTTGGCATGCCGGGTTATTCTAAGGAAAAGGAAGAACTTTATCACTGGGTATATAATGAATTAATCAGCAAGGGTGAAGAAATTGTGCCGATGGCAGGATACTGGGAAGATGATTTATGGTATCAGGCAATTTCAGACCAGCGGTATTATGGCTGGGGACAAAGTGACCCGGATCATACGGATTATTTCAATCACCTGAATGCGTCTGATGCCAGCTATATTCTGGTATTAAAGGACAGCCAGATTTATGCGGATGAACAGGCTTATTTTGATTCATTAGAGAGAATATATGATACCGGGATAGGTTTTGTGGCAAGAAAGGAATTGTATGAGTAAAAAAGTAAATGTATTATTGTCTGCTTATAACGGAGAAAAGTATATTAAGGCGCAGATTGACAGCATTTTAAATCAGTCTTATCCCAATGTGGAGCTTTATGTCAGGGATGACGGTTCGAAGGATGGAACCCTTGCAATTGTAAGGGAATATGAAGAAAAGGGACTGCTTCATTTAGAGGCAGGAGAGAATGTCGGCTTTGTAAAGAGTTTTGAATGGCTCATTGCAAATGGCGGCGAAGCAGATTATTATGCTTTCAGTGACCAGGATGATGTCTGGTTTGAAGACAAGATTAAGATGGCTGTGGAAAAATTAGAACATGCAAGGGAAAATGTGCCGGTATTGTATTTTTCCAATTATGATTTCTATGACGGAGATTTAAATTTCATGGCGCACCGGGATGGCAGGACGCCGAATATTTCTTTTGTGAATTCATTGGTGGATTGTGTGTCTCTTGGCTTTAACAGTGTATTTAACCGCAAAGCAAAGGACATGGTGACAGAGCAGATGCCGGAAAAATCTACCGGACATGACTGGTGGATGTATATGGTCTGTGCCGGAATGGGAGAAGTAATCTATGATGAGCGTCCGACGGTAAAATACCGCAGACACAATAATAATGTCAGTGATGGTGGGTACAGCTTTATTAAGTTTCAGATCTGGCGTTTTAAACGTTTTTTCTTGAATCACTATTTCCACCATATTCATGAGCAGATTAAGGAATACAGTGAACTTTACAATAGAAAACTGACCCCGGAAAATCAGAAGGCACTGGCACTTTTTACCAGGGATGGTTTTCATCCGCTGATTGCACTGCGCAAGGTTTTTTATCCGAAGAAGTTAAGACAGAAAGTCGTAGACGAGATATTTGTGCGTCTGGTATTCCTCATCGGCAGACTGTAAGTTGCAAATTTTAAGAAAACATAGTAAACTGTATAAGTTAACAAGAAGGAGCAACGATGAAATTTACTGTTTTAATCGTAACCTATCATCCGGACTGGAAGAAATTATTAGTTACACTGGATTCTGTCATGGCACAGACCTTTAAGGATTATGAAATCGTAGTCTCAGATGATGGTTCAGAAGAAAACTGTTTTGATAAGATAGAAGCATATTTTGCGGCACACCAGTTTGCAAATTATACCCTTATTCCTCATGAGAAGAATCAGGGAACGGTAAAGAACCTCATAGATGGTCTGGCAAAGGCAAAGGGTAAATATGTCCGGGATTTTGGACCGGGGGATGCATTCTATAATGAACATACCCTGCAGCGGGTGTATGATTTTATGGAAGAGAATCAGTATGAGTCCTGCTTTGGACTGATGCGGGGTTATTGCCGCAGGGAAGATGGCGGTGTAGATTATGTGGAATTTCCGCATCCCTTTGATTTATCTCCATATAAGAACTGGAATGAGGATAAGATTGTAAAGAATCTGGTGCTGTATCGGGACAATGCTTCCGGTGCATGTACCTGTTATACCGTAGACTATTATATGACTTATCTTAAGAAGATAGAGGGAACGGTCATTTATGCAGAAGATATTTTTCAGATGATGGCAGGCTTAGATGGCAGACCGATGCATTTCTTCCCGGATTATCTGGTATGGTATGAAGCCGATACCGGAGTATCCACTAAGAAGAAAAGCAGCTTCTCAGAGCTTCTTGCACAGGATGTAGACCGTTTCTATGCCATGATTCAGGAGCAGTACAGCGATAATCCATATGTGAAGAAGCAGAAAAAGGTATTGGGATTATATAAAATCAGAAACCTTTATCTTCGTACTTTGTTACGGCTGTTCCGCAATCCGGATGCCATCCGTTATCTTGTAAGCCATATGCTGCAGGTGCGAAAAGGCACATACCAGCCATCACATCAGCAGAAGGGATTTTTGGATAATCCGGAATTCGGCAAAGAAAAAGCAGAGTAAGAAAAGAATTAAAATAGAAAGTGAAGCACAGCAATGTGGAAGAAGGAGAATGTCCATGGAAGTGATTAAGTACAGATTTCAGCAGCATGGGGATGAACGCGGTCAGCTGGTAGCATTGGAAGAGATGCGTGATATTCCATTTGAAATTAAGCGTGTTTACTATATGTATGATACCGTAGATGGTGTACGAAGAGGCTATCATGCACACCGGTGTTTAGAACAGATTCTGATTCCGATTCATGGAACCTGTAAGATTCATCTGGATAATGGCAGTGAGACGGCAGAGGTCTTATTGGACAAGCCATATGAAGGCTTATATATTGCAAATAATATGTGGCGGGAAATGTATGATTTCTCCGAGGATGCAGTGCTGATGGTACTGGCATCAGAATATTATGATGAAAATGATTATATCAGGGATTACGATAAATTCCTTGCATTTGTAAAAGAGGAAAATAAGGATAAGTAAAGGAGAATTGCCATGAAAATACCATTTGTGTCATTTGAGAAAATGCATGATGAAATCAAGGACGAACTTACCGGAAAATTTCAGCAGGTTTTAGCGAAAAACTGGTTTATCCAGGGAGAAGAATTAGCAAAGTTTGAAGAAGAGTATGCCGCATATTGTGGCGTGAAATACTGTGTAGGTGTAGGCAACGGACTGGATGCACTGTTCCTTCCACTGAAAGCATATGGAATCGGGACAGGCGATGAAGTCATTGTTCCATCCAATACCTTTATTGCAACTGCACTGGCAGTTTCTTATACAGGTGCAACTCCGGTATTTGTAGAGCCGACTTTAGAGTCCTTTGACATTGACCCGGCAAGAATCGAAGAGAAGATTACCGATAAGACCAAAGCAATTATGGCAGTACATCTTTATGGACAGCCGGCACCAATGGATGAAATCATGGAGATTGCAAAACGTCACAATCTGAAAGTAATCGAAGATTCTGCACAGGCACATGGCGCACTCTATAAGGGAAAACATGTGGGAAGTCTTGGAGACGGAGCCGGATTCAGCTTTTATCCGGGCAAGAACTTAGGTGCATTAGGAGATGCCGGAGCTTTTGTAACCAATGATAAAGAGCTGGCAGATAAAGTACGTGCCCTTGGCAACTATGGTTCTGATTATAAATATCATCATATCTATCAGGGAAATAACTCCAGACTGGATGAGATGCAGGCAGCTTTCTTAAGAATTAAATTAAAGAATTTAGATCGCTGGAATGCAAACCGTATTGAGACAGCAGAGAAATATCTTGCCGGAATTAAGAATCCGGAAATCGCTCTGCCAACTGTAATGCCGGATACGAAGCATGTATTCCACATCTTTGCAATCCGCTGTGCACGCAGGGATGAATTAGAGAAGTTCTTAAATGAAAAGGGAATTGGAACCAATAAACATTATCCGATTCCAATGCATCTGCAGGGCGCATATGAAAGCCTTGGCATCAAAAAGGGAGAGCTTCCACTGGCAGAAGAGATTTCTGCAACAGAGCTTAGCATTCCGATGTATTATGGAATGACAGAGGAAGAAACCGGATATGTCATTGATACAATCAATGCATTCAAATAGAAGAGGAGAGACTATGTTTCGATTTGAAAAATATGAGGACAGTTTAGAGGAACAGTGGGATAAATTTATCGCAGAAAAATCCATAAACGGAACCTTTTTACAGAGCCGCCGGTTCTTCAATTATCATCCGGCAGGCAGATTTAAAGATGTATCTTTGGTAGTATATAATGAGAAAAATAATATTGCAGCACTGATTCCGGCATGTGAATTAGAGCAGGATGGGAAAAAGGTATTTTTCTCCCACAAAGGAACCACCTTTGGCGGTATCATTATCGACAAGAAGCATCACAATGCCAAACATGTAGTGGTATTAGTAGAAGAATTAAAAGATTATCTTAAGGAGCAGGGCTATAACGAGGCTTATCTTAAGATGACTTCCGATATTTTCTCAGAAGTAGAAAGTGATTTATTCCAGTATGCATTCCAGCATGCAGGCTATACGGAGCATAAGGAACTGAGTACTTATGTAAACTATGCTACCTATAAAGAGGCAATTCTATCTAACTTTGCACAGGGAAAACGTACCAATGTACACAACTGTGAGAAGGAAGGTCTGGAATGCAGACCGCTGACGACAGATGATGAGATTAAAGAATTCTATGATATTCTCTGTGAGAACCTTTCCAAGTATGATACCAAACCGGTACATACTTTAGCAGAGCTTTTGGATTTCAAGAATGACCGTTTTCCGAAGGAATGTGGATTCTTTGGCATCTTCAAAGAGGAAGAAATGTTAGCGGGCTCCATGATGTTTTATTTCGATAAAGTAGGCTGTGCCCATACACAGTATCTTGCTGCAAGACAGGCGTTTAATAAATTAAGCCCGATGACCTTTATGTATTATTCCATGATTGTGGAAATGAAGAATCGTGGCTATAAACGGATTTCCTGGGGAACAGCAACCGAAGATTTGGGTAATTATCTGAATATGGGACTGATTACCAGCAAAGAAGACTTTGGAAGTTCTTATTGTAATAACCTGACCTACTCCATTACATTGTAGGCACTGGAGGATAGTATGAAAGTAAGCGTCCTTGTGACTTTTTATAATCAGGAAGATTATGTGGATGAGGCATTGCAGAGTGTCTTTGAACAGAAATGTGATTTTGATTTTGAGGTGCTGATTGGTGATGATGGTTCTACCGATGGCACCATGGCAAAATTGCAGGAATGGAAGCAGAAATATCCGGACAGAATGGAAATCTATGTGATGGACCGGGAGCCTGATGTGAAATATAACAGCAGCCAGCGGGCATCAAGAAACCGTCTGAACCTTTTACAGTATGTGAAGGGTGAGTATTTTGCTTATCTCGATGGGGATGATTTCTACATCGATGACCATAAACTGCAGAAGCAGGTAGAGATTATGGATCAGCCGGAAAATGCAAAATATGCAGTCTGTGCCCACAATGTCTATGCCTATGATGAGAAGACGAAAGAAAACACCCCATTTTTAAACTGCAATCATACGATGAAATTAAAGGGAACTACCTATTGGGGACGTTTCTATTTCCATCCGGATTCTATTCTGATGCGAAGTGAATATATCAAGGATATTCCGATGGATGTGGTAGCAGATTATTTTAATGATAATACCATTACTTTCTGTTTTATCAAGCATGGGGATGTATATTATATGCCGGATATTATGGCAAGCTATCGTCAGACCGGAGACGGCATCTGGACAGGAAATTCCCGGTTTATCAACTATCTTCGGAATATGATGGACTATGACTTGGAGCAGAAGATTGCACCGGAATTTATCCGATACAGTCTCGTACGTCACCGCGCAGATATGAGTTTCATGCATAATTGCAAGGAACAGCCAGCCGGAGAAAAGGTGGCTTTCTATGAAGAGAAGATAAAAAAAGACGGACTTACGGTATCAAAAGCGTGGTTAGAATATTGCAAGACCGGAAAGATGTCTGATAAAAAGGCATTAAAATTATACCGGAAGGCAATGCTTTGGTATTTTGTATGCCATGTAAAATGGCTGTTCATTGACAGTTTATTATTACACAATTAGGATATCTGGAATGGATGGAATCAAAGATGAGTGAGAAGAAAAAATTTGGCTTTGTGGTATTGCATTATTGCACTCTTGATATGACAAAGAAGTGTATTGCGGCAATTCAGGAGAAAATGGCACAGGCTGATTATGAAATTGTGGTAGTAGATAATGCGTCCGGCAACGGAACCGGTAAAGATTTAGCAGAGTGCTATAAAGACACAGAGCATGTAAGTGTTCTTTTGAGTAAGGAAAATCTCGGCTTTGCCAAAGGCAACAATCTTGGCTATGTATATGCAAGAGAAGATCTGCACTGTGATTTTATCTGCGTGATGAATAATGATGTGATTTTATTGCAGGATAACTTTGCACAGCTGGTGGAGGCAGCCTATGAAGCACATCAGTTTGCAGTAATGGGACCGCATATTGAATTAAAGGATGGCAGGGAAAATGCCATGTATTATGAAATTGCATCCATTGAGGGTTTGAAAAAAGAACGCCATGTATATGAGACGAGATTAAAACACATTACCTCTTCCATTTATCCGCTTTGGAATCTTTGGGACAGAGCAAAGCTGCTGCTTCGCATCTTCCTTGGAAAGATTCATGTGATGCCGGAATTAAAGAAACATGAAGACTGCACAGAAGGCTCCTTGGAATATCAGGATGAGCTGGTACTGCATGGCTGCTGTCTGATTTTCTCACCGATTTATCTTACAAAATATAAAGATGCATTCGTGCCGGATACCTTTATGTTCCGGGAAGAAGAACTTTTATATTTAAGATGTAAAGAAGCGGGAATACCGATGGTATACTGTCCGGAGGTAAGAATTCTTCATCTTGAGGATATCTCTACGGATTATATTTATAAGACCGAGCGTAAAAAAGAAATCTTTAATCTGGAGAATCAGATTAAATCGCTTGGAATTCTCTTGGAACATTTAGAGGTAATGCAGAAGTAACAGCGAGGACATATTGTGAAAGAAGTAAAATCAATCAAATTTAACTTTATAATGAATCTGATTCGGGTTTTGATGACAATAGTATTCCCGCTGATTACCTATCCATATGCAACGCGGGTACTGAATTCTGCCGGAGTGGGACGGGCTGCCTATGTAGCATCCATTGTCAGCTATTTTCAGCTGGTAGCATCCTTTGGTGTAAATAATTATGCCATTACAGAGGGTGCAAAAATCCGTGACGATAAGGCAAAATTAAATAAATTTGCTTCGGAGATGTTTTTTATTAATCTGGTATTTACGGTGTTTGCTTATATCGGATTTGCAGGTGCGTTGTTTCTGCCGAAGTTTGATGGCTATGAAATGCTGCTGTTAATCAGCAGTTCTACGATTCTATTTACCACCCTTGGTATGGAATGGCTTTATGAACTGTTGGAAGAGTATGAGTATATTACGATTCGTTCTGTCATTTTCCAGGTAGTAGCACTTGTAATGCTATTTGTGCTGGTACGGAATGAAGGTGATGTGGCATGGTATGTGGCATTGACTGCGGTATCTACCGTTGGCTCCGGTGTGCTGAATTTTATTCACAGCAGACATTACATCCATTTATTTGAAACAAGAGTCCATTGGGCTGATATCAAGGTTCATATGAAACCGATGGTATATATGTTTGGCGTTTCGATTGCATCTGTTATTTATCTCAATTCCGATATTACAATGTTGGGATGGATGAAGGGAGATAAGGATGCGGGAATCTATACAACGGCATCGAAGATGAATCAGGTTTTGTGTACGCTGATTAAATCTCTGAGTACGGTTATCATGCCCCGGATGGCATATTATCTTGAAAATGACCAGAAGGATAACTTTGACCGGTTGTTAAAACAGGCATTCCGTTTTATGATGATGTTAATTGTACCATGTATGGTGGGTATGCTTTTGATTTCGCCGGAAGTCATTCATCTGATATCCGGTAAGAATTACAGCGAGTTTTTCCCGAGTGTTACAACATCGAGAATTCTTGCCATCAATTTGTTCTTCTCGCCGATTAACGGCTTTATTGCATATCAGATATTTATGCCAAAGAAGAAAGAGAAGATTATTTTCTGGGCAACCTTGGGTGGCGCAATCAGTAACCTAATCATTAACTACCTGCTGATTCCGGTATTAAGCTACGATGGAGCAGCAATTGCTACCGTACTGGCAGAGGCAATGGTAATGTTAATCTGCATTATCTTAGGACATAAGATGATACCGTTTAAGGGAATGATGCAGGGTGTCTGGAAATATGTCATCGCATCCGTTCCGATGGTCATTGCATATGTGCTGTTTCAGAAGGTAACTTTCAGCAGTTATTTGATTTATATGTTACTGATGATTATAATTGGAGTAGTAACCTATGGCATTATGCTTTTAATCTTAGGGGATGAACTGGTGCGTGAAGAAGTACGCATGATATTTGGAAAATTGAAACACAATGAAAAATAAGGAGGATACACATGAAAATTGCAGTAGCAGGAACCGGTTATGTGGGATTGTCAAATTCCATTTTATTAGCACAGAATAATGAGGTATGGGCAGTCGACATTGTTGAAGAGAAGGTCAATCTGATTAATCATAAGAAATCTCCAATCGTCGATAAGGAGATTGAAGAATATTTAGCAGAGAAACCATTGAATCTGCGGGCTACCACAGATGCAAAGGCAGCATATGAAGGAGCAGATTTCATTATCATTTCCACTCAGACCAACTATGATGAGAAGAAGAATTACTTTGATACATCATCTGTTGAAGCTGTAATCAAGCTGGTTATGGAATACGCACCGGATGCAATTATGGTTATCAAATCTACAGTTCCGGTTGGCTATACCGAGAAAGTAAGAGCGCAGTTTGGCAGCAAGAATATTATTTTCTCTCCGGAATTCTTAAGAGAAGGAAGAGCATTATATGATAATCTCTATCCATCCCGTATCGTAGTGGGATATCCGAAAGAGGATGAGAGCTTAAGAACAAAGGCAGAAGAGTTTGCCGGCTTATTAAAACAGGGTGCTATCAAAGAGGATATTCCGGTATTATTAGCACACCTCACCGAAGCAGAAGCAATTAAATTATTTGCAAATACTTATCTTGCACTGCGTGTTTCCTATTTTAATGAGCTGGATACCTATGCAGAGGTAAGAGGATTAAATACCAGACAGATTATCGAAGGCGTAGGCTTAGACCCGCGAATCGGTAATTATTATAACAATCCGTCCTTCGGATATGGTGGATACTGCCTGCCAAAGGATACCAAGCAGTTACTGGCAAACTACGCAGATGTTCCAAATGATATTATCGGAGCCATCGTTGCAGCCAATACTACAAGAAAAGATTTTATTGCACAGCAGATTTTAGACAGAAATCCTTCTGTAGTAGGTATTTATCGTCTGACCATGAAGACCAATTCCGATAACTTCCGCCAGTCTTCCATTCAGGGCGTTATGAAACGTCTGAAAGCAAAGGGCATTGAAGTAGTGATTTATGAGCCGACCTTAAAGGATGACAGCTTCTTTAATTCCAGAGTTATTCATAATTTGGACGAATTCAAGAAGATGTCCGATGTTATCGTATCAAACCGTAACAGCGCAGACTTAGAGGATGTGCAGGATAAGGTATATACCAGAGATATTTACGACAGAGATTAATTTTAGAAAATAAAGCTGCCTGATTAGAATGGCGAGATTAGCGCAGTGAGATTAGAGCAGTGAAAAAGGAGACAAGATGAAACTGAGCCTTTATAACCTCAGAAAAGGTTTCCGATATTTAAAAAATTATGGTTTAAAGGAATTCTTCATCCGCCTGAAAGAAAAAGGAGAACCGGAGCAGATTTCCTATGCGGAATATGCAGCAGGCCATAAGGTAACAGAAGCACAACTTAAGATACAGACAAAAGAATCTGATAAGTGGTCCTATCGACCGCTTATCAGTTGTGTTTATATGGGAGAAAATAGAGAAGATGCGCTGGATATGTTAGAACAGCAGAGCTATACCAACTGGAATCTAACCTGTATCGATAAGCTCTGTACCGGAAAAGAAATAGAACTTTCCGGGGAATACGCAGCTCTTATTGAGGCGGGTGACACCATAGAACCGGATGCTTTCTACGAGCTTGCCCATGCCATTGCTTTTCCAAAAGAGACAAAGCAGTCAGGAATTCACTGGGAAGAAATCGGAAAGCCGGATTTGATTTATACGGATGAAGATGTCAGATGTCCGGATGAAACAAAGACAACAGAGACAGCAGAGCCTCTTTTAAAGCCGGACTTCAGCCCGGATTATCTGGAAAGCTACTGCTATATCAGACATTTATGCTGCATCAGAAAAACAGTATTCCTGCAGACACTGAATGAAAATGACGGAAATCCTGCAACAGAAGAACTGATCTGCCGGGCGGCAAAGCAGTCCGATAGTATCATCCATATTCCAAAAGTGCTTTATCATACAAAGGCAGAGCATGCACCGAGAGTAGAGCATGCATCTATGGCAGCAGGCAGTCACGAAAAGAAGCAGCCACTGGTATCCATTCTGATACCGAATAAAGACGAAAAAGCTTCTTTGGAAAAATGCATCACATCCATTCGGCAGGGCAGCTACCGGAATTATGAGATTATCATTATAGAAAATAACAGTAAAAGCGAAGAAATCTTTGATTATTATAAAGAGCTGCAGATGCAGTATCCGGATATCCGCGTGGTAGAATGGAAACCTGAAATACCGGGTACTTTTAATTATTCAGCCATTAATAACTATGGAGCATCCTATGCAAAGGGTGAATATCTTTTGTTCTTAAACAATGATATTGAGATTATAACAAAGGATTACATGGAACGGATGCTTACCCTGTGCGGAAAAGAAAATACCGGAGCAGTGGGAGCAAAGCTTTATTACCCGGATGATACGATACAGCATGCCGGAATTGTCATAGGCATCGGTGGACATGCCAGAGGAATTGCAGCCAATATGTGTGTAGGACAGGTACGCAGCGATAGTGGGTATATGTATAGAGCCAGCCTGCGGCAGAATTTAAGTGCAGCAACAGCAGCATTTCTTATGGTGCCGGCAAAGGTGTTCCGTGAGGTGGACGGATTCTGCGAAGCTTTATCAGTAGCATTTAATGATGTGGATTTGTGTCTTAAAATCCGGAAGAAGGGTTATCTTATTATATATGAACCATCCGTAGAAGCGTACCATTATGAATCAAAGTCCAGAGGACAGGAGGATACAGAGAAGAAAGTACGCCGTTTTCAGGAAGAGATTGAATATATGAGAACCCGCTGGATTGATATTTTAAAGCAGGGAGATCCCTATTATCATCCCGGACTGACCCGTTACCGGACAGATTATTCCCTGGGACAAAAGCACTAAGGCATTGCAGAATTTGTAAGAAAGTGGTAACTTTGTAACTGAGTATAGAGAAAAACAAGTAACAGGGAGGTAGAGTTACACATGATGAAAGTTTATATTTGTCCGAAATGTGGCTGGATACGGACGGTTTCAAGAAGAAATGAAGTGGAATGTTTTAAATGTGGAAATGAAAGGATGGTTCTGGCAAAGATTCCTTATGAAAAATATGGGAAGATGAGTGAGAAAGAACGGAAAGATTATTCGGAAAGCTGGCTGTATATTCACAGAAACAGCATTTGACAGAAGAAGAACATACTTTTTTCACAGAAAATTAAGAAAGAATTCGGTTGTACCTGACAGGGTAGGACTGGTATAATATTCCTAAAAAGATGGCTTGTATTGCATAAGAGGGAATAGATTATGTATAAAAAAGAACGAAAAAGCTGGATGAAGCATCTTGACTTTACGATTCTGGATATTATCTGTCTGGAACTTGCATATGCCTTATCCTATTTTATGCGTTTTGGAAGAAAAAATGAGTTTTTAAATGAGGAATATCAGCGATTAGCGGTAGTCCTTATTTTGATTGATATCTGCGTGGTATTTTTCGGCGAATCCTATAAGAGCATTCTGCGGAGAAAGAATACGCAGGAATTTAAGCATGTTGTTGTTCATACAACAATCATTGTTGCCGGAATGATGGTATATGGATACTGGACCAGACAGTCTGACTTTTCCAGACAGATTTTCCTGATGTTCTGGGGACTGTCTATGATTTTTGAATTTGTCGGCCGTTCCGGGCTTAAGAATTTTATTAAGAAAAAGATGATGAATGACAGAAATCTGTCTGCCATGATAGTGGTAACGACAGATGAACTGGTGGAGAGCTGTCTTAAGGAATTTGAAAATCTGCCATATCGGGAATTTGCCGTGCACGGAGTTGTTGTAGTGGATGCAATGCGTAAGGGAGAAATTATCCGGGGCATTCCGGTGGTAGCAAATGCAGATGATTTCTTTGAATATGTAAAAAATAATGTGGTAGATGAAGTGTTTATTAATGGCAATACTATAGCCAGCAGCCAGGCACTGGCAGATGATCTGCTGGAAATGGGCGTTACGGTGCATTTTAATCTGGTACATGCTTCCAAGCTGATGCCGAATAAAGTAATCGAGCAGTGTGGAAATTATATGGTCTTAACTTCCAGTATGTGTATTGCAACACCACGTCAGTTGTTTTTTAAACGTCTGATGGACATTGTTGGCGGTTTTGTGGGATTGGTGATTGCCGGTATTGCTACCATTATTTTTGCACCGATTATTAAGAAGCAGTCACCGGGACCGATTTTCTTTTCCCAGATTCGTGTGGGGAAAAATGGCAGGAAATTCCGCTTTTATAAATTCCGTTCCATGAATGTAAATGCAGAAGAACAGAAAAAAGAGTTGATGGGGCAGAATGAGATGTCAGGGCTGATGTTTAAGATGGAAGATGATCCGAGAGTATTTCCGGTTGGCAGGTTCATGCGGAAGTTTTCCATTGATGAACTGCCACAGTTCTGGAATATTTTAAAAGGGGATATGAGTCTGGTAGGCACAAGACCGCCGACGGAGGAAGAATTTGCCGGATATGAGGCAAGGCACCGGGCAAGACTCGGAATTAAGCCGGGGCTTACCGGAATGTGGCAGGTCAGTGGAAGAAGTGACATTACGGATTTTGAAGAAGTGGTACAGCTGGATACCTACTATATTACAAACTGGTCACTGGCATTGGATATTAAAATCTTGTTTAAGACCATTCAGGTTGTTGTAACAGGAAAAGGATCGAAGTAAGCAATGGGATTAACGAAAAAGGCTGCATATGCAGTTGGAATGATACGCAAGCATGGACTCTGGGGTCTGGCGATTAAAGTAATGGAAACAAAATATGAGCCCATAGACCATGAATATACGAAAAACTGGCAGAATTATATGGTGACAAAAGAGGAATGGAAGGTGCAGCGGAATACGTTGTTTGAACATATGCCGCTGGTTTCTGTTGTAGTACCATTATATGAGACACCGGAATGCTTCTTACGGGAACTGATAGAGGGCATGCTGGGACAGTCCTATGAAAACTGGGAACTGTGTCTTGCAGATGGAAGCCCTACTGATAAAATCGAACGTTTTCTTGCAGAAAATTATAAAGAGGATGCAAGAATACGTTACCGCAGACTGTTGGAAAATGGTGGGATTTCAGAGAATACCAATGAGGCAGTTGCGATGGCAATGGGTGAATATATCGGATTATTGGACCATGATGATGTGCTGGCTGCCAATGCCCTTTATGAAGTGGTGCGGATGTTAAATGCCCATCCGGATGCACAGGTGATTTATTCCGATGAAGATAAAATTGATGCAGAATCCGGGATACACAGCCGGCCACATTTTAAGACGGATTATAATCCGGAATTGCTGATGCATTATAATTATATCTGCCATTTTCTGGTAGTAAAGAAGACCATGTTAGAGAAGGTGGGGGATTTCAATCCCTGCTATGATGGTGCCCAGGACTATGAACTGGTGCTCCGCCTGACGGAGCAGACGGATGCCATTTATCATATTCGAAAGATTCTTTATCATTGGAGAATACACAGTGGTTCCACGGCAGGCAGTTCCCTGTCCAAGGATTATGCCTATGATGCGGGAAAGCGGGCATTGGAAGCTTACGTGCAGAGGCGGAAAATCCCGGCAGAGATTAAAGAAGCCCAGGGGCATAATTCTTATGAAGTGATTTATGAACAGGAAGTTCCGGAGCCGGAGCTTATTAATCTTGTGGAAATAAAGGAAAAAGATGCTTTAAATGAACTGGTAGAAAACAGCACAAGGGAATATCTTTTCATTTATGACAGCCGTCGCACCAGATTGCTTGGGGAGAGAGAACGAAAAGAACTGGCACAATATGCCTGCTTAAATAAAGTGGGACTGACAGGTGTCCGGTTTAAAAAGCACCGGAAGTTAGTTTCGGCAGGCATTGGCGTATTACCGGATGGAAAGATGGGATATCTTTTTGAAAAACTTCCGGTCTGCTTCAAGGGATATTTCAACCGGGCAGTGCTTCCGCAGAATGTCAGCGCCGTTCCGCTGGAACAGTGTATCATAAAGAAAGAAGCATATCTTAAGGCTGGCGGAATTGATCTGGATAAAGAACCGTTAGAGAGAGCAATAGATTTTGCCGGACGTCTGCAAAAAGCGGGATATCAGATTATGCTGGATGCAAAACTTACAGCAGTTTATAAGGGATAGAAAATGAAACATGTATTTATTATAGGCAGTAAAGGAATTCCGGCGGCTTACGGCGGGTTCGAGACATTTGTAGAGAATCTGACCGGACAGGCAGTCAGTGAAGATATTCAGTACCATGTGGCGTGCATGTCTGACCATAATGAAGAATTTACTTATCATAATGCGAAATGCTTCCGGGTGAAGGTGCCGGATATCGGACCAGCGAGAGCCGTGTATTATGATTTGGCAGCATTTCGTTACTGCATTCAGAAAATTAAAAAAGAAAAGATAGAGGATGCCGTTGTCTATGTGCTGGCATGCAGAATCGGACCATTTGTGGGGCACTTTAAAAGGCAGCTGCACCGGTTGTCTGGTACACTTTATGTAAACCCGGATGGACATGAATTTATGCGGGCAAAATGGAATAAATGGATTCGTAAATACTGGAAATATTCGGAAAAGGGAATGGTAAAGCACGCAGATTTATTAGTCTGTGATTCAAAGAATATTGAACAGTATATCAGGGATGAATATCATAAATATCAGCCGAAGACCACATTTATCGCATATGGAACACTATCTTATAAAGCAGGTGAACCAACAGAGGATTTGCTGGCATGGTATCAGAAGTTTGATATCAGAAAAGAAAATTATTATCTTATTGTCGGAAGATTTGTCCCGGAAAATAATTACGAGACAATGATTCGGGAATTTATGGCATCTGATTCCACAAAAGATCTTGTAATCATCACAAATGTGGAAGAAAATGCTTTTTATGAAAGTTTAAAAGAGAAAACCGGCTTTTTAAATGACAAGCGGATTAAATTTGCAGGAACCGTGTATGATGCTGCATTGCTGGCAGAAATCCGCTACTTTGCTTATGGATATTTCCATGGACATGAGGTGGGAGGAACCAATCCATCCCTTCTTGAGGCACTCAGTACCACAAAACTGAACCTGCTTTTAGATGTGGGCTTTAATAAAGAAGTGGGGGAAGATGCCGCACTGTACTGGAATAAGAAAAACGGAAATCTTGCCACACTGATTCAGAAGGCGGATACTATGGATGAAGCAGAGAGGGAAGAGCTTGGCCGGAAAGCGAAGGACAGAATGAAGAAATGGTATAGCTGGGAAGCAATTGTACAGCAGTATGAAACACTGTTTCTTACAGGAGAGGAAGAGAGAGAATGATATCGGTCTTAGTAGTAACCTATAACGGAGAAACCTATATCAGAGAACAGATAGACAGCATACTTAAAAATATCGGACTGGGTGATGAACTGGTGGTATCGGATGATGGTTCACTGGATACTACGAGGGAAATCCTTAAGTCCTATCAGGAACAGGATGCCAGAATCCGTGTTATGGAAGGACCGGGTGAAGGCGTTATTGCCAATGTGGAAGCAGGACTTAGGGCGTGCCGGGGCGATTATATTTTCCTTGCAGACCAGGATGATGTCTGGATGCCGGATAAAGTAGAGAAAGTCATGGAAGTATTCCGGAGGAAGAAAGCCATGGTTGTGGTTCATGATGCCAGAGTGACAGATGCTGCATGCAAAGAGACACTGATGCCGTCCTTTTTTGTTTACCGCCACAGTGGAAGAGGTGCGATTAAAAATATTATTAAGAATACCTATATGGGCTGCTGCATGGCATTTCGGAAAGAGGTATTGGATGCAGTACTTCCGATTCCGAAGGATGTTACCATGCATGATCAGTGGATTGGTGTGAAATGTGATTTGAAATATCACCGCACGGTATTTTTAAAGGAACCATTGATTCTTTACCGGAGGCATGAAAAGAATGTATCCGATTTTTCCCATAACAGCGTGGGTGTAATGATTAAGAATCGCTTAATTTTTCTAAAAAGGATATTAAGCTATCATGGATAATATTGACACAAAAAGTGTTTTGTTATATATTAGTTTCAATTGTTTTGAAAAAATGAATAGAAACTGTTTAACATCAGGAAAATAAGATAATGGAGATGACTTATGAGTACAAGTAGTAATAATAGAAACCGTAAAAGAAAGAAAATGACCAGACGCCAGAGAAGAAAGAGAAAATTGATTCTTTTTATAGTGGAAGTACTGGTTATCTTAATTCTTCTGGCAGCATTATTTGTAATTATTAAATTAAACAAACTCAATAATACCGGTGATTTGGATGAAGATAAGCTGAATATTAATATTGATGCCAAAACCCAGGAATTGTTAGATGGTTATACGAACATTGCATTATTTGGTATTGATAACCGCAGTACCGGCAAATATGAGTCCGGAAACAGTGACTGTATCATGATTGCAAGTATTAATAATGATACGAAGGAAGTAAGACTGATATCGGTTTACCGTGATTCTTTCCTGGCAGTAGATGATGATGACAATTTAAGAAAACTCAATGCAGCATATGCAAAAGGCGGTCCGACCGGTGCAGTTGCAGCATTGAATAAGAATCTTGATCTGGATATTAAAGAGTATGTAGCTGTGGACTTTAATGCAGTTATGGAAGTGGTAGATGCACTGGGTGGAATTGAACTTGATATTAGTTCCAAAGAAGCAGAAACCATGAAAATATATATCAATGAGATGAATGAGGTAATGGGAACCAATGGAACAGCAGTTTCCGGACCTGGACTTCAGACAGTGAACGGAATCCAGGCATTGGCTTATTGCCGTGACCGTTACAGCGGTGGTGATGACTACGGCCGTACCGAGCGTCAGAGAACCGTTATCAGTAAAATAGTCGAGAAGGCAAAAGCAGCAAGTCTTCCTACATTAAATAAGGTGATTGATAAATTATTCCCGGATATTTCCACAAGTCTTAGCAGTTCTGAAATATTGGGACTGGCAGCAGGCATCAAAGACTACGAACTGGCAGATACACAGGGCTGGCCATTCCAGCTTACCACAGAGCGTATGGGAGGAAAGCTTGGCGATGTAGTAGTTCCTACAGATCTGGAAACCAATGTGAATTTACTGCATCAGTATTTATTTGATGTAGAAGATTATGAGACAACACAGACCGTAAAGAATATCAGTAAATCCGTAATCAATGAGTCTGGAAAGACTGCTTCGGATACAGTAAGAGATACAAATCCGTTTACGGCAGAGGACACAGAGGCGGATACCCAGACACAGTAAAGAAAGATAAATAAAAATATTCATAGGAAAAGCTGTCTGGAATAGGACAGCTTTTCTTTCGCAGGAAATAAGGAAGAGACGAAAAAGAGACGGAAAACGAATTCAGAAAAGTTGTTTCTTATATCATGACAGGAGGTTCTCCATGGCGGGAAGAACATCGGAAAAAGGGAATACAACAGGAAAAACAATATTCTGCTTTATCGGAAAGGTAATAGGAGCTGGAATTACAGCATTTGCAATTCTGGCGCTTTTTTGCGTATTTTATTACAACCCTCCGGTACATGAACCATGTGGAAATGGAGTGACCAGCTATGTAAGACAGGCAGATACGTTCTGGGCGAGAGGAACGGAAGGTTTTGCCATGGGAACTACAGATGACAGTGGTTATAACAACAGTTATCCGGCGGATGGAAGAAAGACTGCTATTTTAATGATGGGTTCTTCCCAGACGGAAGGACTGTATGTCAACGAGGATGATTGTGTATCTTATTTGCTAAATGAGAAATACGCCGAAGATGGAAGCAACCGGTATGTATACAACGTGGGAATGTCAGCCCATACCATTTACCGTAATATCAGTAATTTGGAAAATGCCCTTAAGGTTTATCGGCCTGCTGAATATGTTGCGTTAGAGACCGGAACACTGGCAATGAATCCGGTAGAAGCTGCGCAGGCATTGAACCATGAAATGCCTGAGCTGACAGCGGGAAGCGGAATACCGGCACTGGAAGTATTAGAAAAGAATCCTTATATCAAGCTGCTGTATCAGCAGTATAAGAATCTGCAGAGCCAGAACAATGGCGAAGCAGATGTAACGATTACGGAAAATGCCGGATATGATGTATTTGGTGATGACACCTATGCGGCCACGGAGGAACTGCTTGCCTATATCAGCAGGACAGCGGAAGAAGCAGATGTTCAGGCGGTGATTTATTATATTCCGGATATGACATTGACAGAGGATGGTAGTTATGAATGCTCTGCAAGTGTGGACACCAGAGATACTTTTGCAGAATTATGTGAAAAATATAATATTATTTTTGCGGACATGACAGATTCCATAGAGGAAGCCTATGTGAAAGAGCATATCGTAGCCAGTGGATTTGATAATACAACAGTTGGCTATGGGCATCTTAATGCATATGGACATGAGCTTCTGGCACAGTGCATTTATGATGCAATCGGAGAGGAGGAGCAGAGATGAGTTTTGCAAGTGTAAGCTTTTTACTGTTTTTTCTTGTAGTGCTTCTTCTTTTACTTCTTGTACAGAGGGTGCTGCCTTTTGCGGAAATAAAGCGCCGCATCATATGCCAGGGAATCCTTCTGATAGCCAGTTATGTTTTTTATGGCTGGTGGAATATGCGGCTTTGCCTGCTTTTAATGGGAATTACATGGATTTCCTTTTTTACCGCGGTAAAAAAAGATGAAAAGCATCTGCGGCAGAGCCGGATTTCTCTTCTGATTGGAGTAGGCACGCCTTTGGCGGTCCTTGGAATTTTTAAATATTATGATTTCTTTGTGACTTCCTTTTGTGAGGTGTTTCATCTGACACCGGGAGTACTGAATCTGATTCTTCCGGTAGGAATTTCCTTTTATACCTTTCAGGCATTGAGCTATACCATTGATGTCTATACCGGGAAGATAGAAAAAGAAAAAAGCTTTTTGCAGTTTGCGTTGTACTTAAGTTTTTTTCCACAGCTTGTAGCGGGACCGATTGTAAAAGCATCGGAGTTTCTGCCACAGCTTAAGGAGAACCGGAAGGTTACACTTTCGGGACTGGAAAGTGGAATACAGATATTTGTATTTGGTATGTTTAAGAAAGTGGTACTGGCGGACAATATTTCTGTATTTGTGGATGAAGTATATCGTAGTCCGCAGATATTTGGTTCCGGAACGGTTGCACTGGCAGTAGCAGCCTATGCCATTCAGATTTATATGGATTTTTCCGGTTATTCGGATATGGCAATCGGCTGTGCAAAATGTATGGGCTATGAATTACCGGTGAACTTTAACCTTCCATATATATCACATAATGTCAGTGAGTTCTGGAAACGGTGGCATATCAGCCTTTCAAGCTGGCTGATGCAGTATCTTTATATTCCGCTGGGTGGTAACCGCAAGGGACGTATTCGTACTTATGTAAATCTGATGATAACGATGCTTTTAGGGGGACTCTGGCACGGTGCAGAATGGAGCTTTGTATTGTGGGGTGGTCTCCATGGACTGGCTCTTTGTATCCACAAGGGCTTCCGGAAACTGGCTGGATATCAGAAAGGACAGGAGAGAAAGAAAAATGTTCTGGTGGATACCTTATCCATCCTCGGAACGGACATTTTTGTCTGCATCTGCTGGATATTCTTCCGGGCAGAAAATGTGCCGAAGGCATGGCTGGTATTAAAACAGTTATTTGACTTCCGGGCGGGCATTACACATCCGTACAGCTTTGCCATTGCAGCAATTATTATTCTTTGCATTGCAACAGTGGCTGCATATCTTAGGGCAGCAAAGAAAAAAGAAAAGACCGTCAATGGTTTTTATCCTGTTATGGATTTAAATCATTTCTGGTCTCTTGTGATTTTCTTTGTTGAGATAGGCCTTATCCTTGGTCTGGCTTATGTGAAGGGCAGTCCGTTTATTTATTTTCAGTTTTAGGTAAGGCAGTTTGTGTGTCTGCCATGGAGGTCTTTGGTGTCATCGGTTCATCAATAATGAATGGTGGACGGTTTCTGGTGGCATCATAAATACGCCAGATGTAGGAACCAATAATACCGATGGAAAGCATAATAATTCCCATACCCATTAAAAGTACGATTAATAATGAGGTATAGCCTTCTGCAGTTATAATTCCGGTCATTTTCCGGTAAATTGTAATAAAGAACAGAATGAGTGCAAAGAGAAATACTCCGGCACCGGCTGCAGTGACCATGGTAATCGGAAAGCTGGAGAATCCTATCAGGGAATCCGTGGCAAGTTTTATTTTTTTGTGAAGAGTCCATCGGGAATGTCCGATGGTTCTTTTTTTCCGGATATAAGGAACAGTTGCAGTCTGAAAGCCACTCCACAGGACCTGTCCCATAAGAGAGGTATTTTTTTCCTTCATTGCGACCAGCAGGTCAATGATTTGGCGGTCAATCAGAAAACTGTCAAATCCACCTTTGGGCATGGTGGGAAGTGCAACCTCCTTCATAATATAGGCATAAAGAGAAGAAACAGCTTTCTGTGTAAGAGGTTCCTCACGGTCAGCACGGGTAGCAAGTACTACCTTATTACCATCCCTGTATTTTTCTAACATACTTAAGATTAATTCGGACGGTTCCTGTAAGTCTGCAGCTTTGCGGACAGCACAATCGCCACTGCAGCGGGAGAGTCCTGCAAGAATGGCAGCATGTTCACCAAAATTACGGGATAATTTTAATGGGATAATATGTGTATCCAGGCGGGCAAGTTCGCAGATGACATCATAGGATTTATCTTTGGAACCATCATCAACCATGAGAATTTCATAGTCACAATCTAGTTTACATAAAACCTTTTCCCGCAAATCATTGTAAAGTGGAAGAAGGTTATCATGGTTAAAATACACTGGTATTACAATGGATAGTTTCATAACATTGGCTCCTTTCATGAAGTATTACTTCTTGATTCTTTATTATGATAACGTATGTTTTTGTAAAATCAATAGGGTAAAGAAAGTCTTAAGAAAATAGTAAGAGAACACTTAGTTGTCTGGATAAGTTTTCAGGAGTATAATACCAACGATTCATCATAAAGAAGAAATTAATAATGAAAAGGAAATGAGAATGGAAAAGACAAATCAGACTCTGAAAAGAGGGTATTTAATATGTTTATTTCTGGCATTGACAATTTGGAGTATGGCAACTACTTCCGGAAGCGGGCCGGATGAAGCAATGAAATATGATATCTGTAATTATATAGCGTCCCATGGAAAGCTTCCTGATGGAACGGATCCGGCGCTAAGAAATCCAATCTGGGGAATATCATATGGATTTACTCCGATTCTGTCATATATGATAAGTGGAGTTTTTTTGAAAATAGCTTTTTTATTTACCACAAATGTGTATTGGCTGTATGTGGCAGTCAGATTCACCAGTGTACTTTCCATAACCGGAATGGCATATTTGATGTTTCAGATAGGAGAGTACTTATTTCAAACCAATAGAAGCAGATTTTTGTTCGTAATGTCTGGAACCCTGCTGCCCCAGGTAATGTATCTTGGAAGTTATCTGAATAATGATTCCTTTGCATTATTTACAATTGCATGGATTATTTATGCCTGGCTCAGGGGCAGGGACAGACACTGGGACTGGAAAAGCTGTATCCTATTAGGAACTGGAATAGGGTTATGTGCATTATCTTATTATAATGCCTACGGTTATCTTTTGATGAGTATACCGTTTTTCTTTATTTCCTACTGGAAGGAAAGGCAAATAGAAGGTGAAGGAAAAAGAACTGACATGCATCGGATGTTCAGGATGGCAGCAGTAATTGCTATTGTAGCAATACTTTTAGCTGGCTGGTGGTTTATCCGGAGTGCAATATTATATGATGGTGATTTCCTTGGACTTCGAACAACGGATAAATATGGGGAAATGTATGCACAGCCGGGATTCCGTCCGTCAGAACGGCCGACGCCATATCATCAGGGCTGGTCATGGCATCAGATGTTATTTACTTCCGGCTGGCTGAGAACATCACTGATCAGCTTTATTGGAATATTAAGGACCTGCGACTGGAATCTGATGGGCAGGGGCTATCTGGGGATTGGAATACTTTTTCTTGCTGGAATCATTGGCTATCTGGCAGGCGGGTGGAAAAGAAAAATATTTTCGTCAGACAGACTGCTGCATATCACATTTCTGATATGCATGGTAATTCCATGCGGATTGAGTATTTATTATTCTTTTTATAGTGACTATCAGCCACAGGGGCGGTATCTGATGCCGATGCTGATTCCGTTTCTTTATTTTGTCACGACAGGACTGACTTTGGTACTTGAAAAGATACCACAAAAAGTAAATCGTATGTTATACGGTGGAATTTTTATGTTTTTCATATTGATATCTGCAGCAAGTTTTTATTATGTTCATGCGCTGATATAGATTTCAAAAAAGGACTGGATAATCCCCGTTTTTTCTTATATAATGTCAAAAGGACGATAAAGACAGTTCTATAAAAGATAGGATGAAACAACAGCAATTGGAATAGAATGTAAAAGAAAAGCAGGAGGAAGAATTATGTGCGGAATTGTTGGATATATAGGGAAGAAACAGGCTGCACCAATTTTGTTGGATGGACTTTCAAAACTGGAGTACCGTGGTTATGATTCGGCAGGTATGGCAATCTTTGATGGGAAGAAGATTAACATGGCTAAGGCGACCGGAAGATTAAAGGTATTATCTGAGCTGACCCATGAGGGTGCTACCTTGCCGGGAACGGTTGGAATCGGTCACACACGCTGGGCAACCCATGGTGCACCGAGTGATATCAATGCGCATCCACATTTCAATGAAGCCGGTACGATTGCTGTGGTACACAATGGTATCATTGAAAACTATATGAAATTAAAGAAAAAGTTATCAGAAAAAGGCTATAAGTTCCAGTCAGACACGGACACTGAGGTTGTGGCCCAGCTGCTGGATTATTACTATACCGGGAATCCATTGGAGACCATTACCAAGGTCATGCATCGTGTGGAAGGTTCTTATGCACTGGGAATTATCTTTGCAGAGAATCCGGATGTTATCTATGCAGTCCGTAAGGACAGTCCTCTGATTGTAGGAAGAGGTGAGGGGGAGAATCTGATTGCATCCGATGTCCCGGCAATTTTAAAATATACCAGAGATGTATATTTTATTGAAAATGAAGAAATTGCCCGCCTCTCCGAGGAAAAAATAGAATTCTTTAATGTAGACGGGGAATCTATCGAAAAAGAATGCAAACATATCGAGTGGGATATTCATGCAGCAGAAAAAGGCGGCTATGAGCATTTCATGTTAAAAGAAATGAATGAACAGCCAAAGACCATAAGAGATACCATCAGTCCACGTATCAAGGATGGCAGAATTGTCATCGATGAGCTTGGAATGAGTGACGAAGAAATCAGAAATATCAGCAGAATTCACATTGTTGCCTGCGGTTCTGCTTATCATACCGGATTTACCAGTAAGTATATTTTCGAAGGAATGGCAAGAATTCCGGTAGATGTAGATGTGGCATCCGAGTTCCGCTACCGGAATCCGATTTTAGAGGATGGAGCCCTTGTCATTATTATCAGTCAGTCCGGAGAGACAGCAGATTCCCTGGCGGCACTCCGTATGGCAAAAGAGCGTGGTGTTAAGACCCTTGGTATTGTAAACGTAGTTGGAAGCTCCATTGCAAGAGAGGCAGATAAAGTAATGTATACCTGGGCTGGACCGGAAATTGCAGTTGCAACTACAAAAGCATACAGTGCACAGCTTGTGGCACAATATCTTCTGGCAATTAAATTTGCACAGGTTCGTGGTAAAGTTACGGAAGCAGAAGTAGGAGAAATGCTTCGTGACCTTAAGAAGCTGCCGGATCAGGTAGAAATGTTACTGAGCCATAAAGAGAAGATCCAGAAATTTGCCAACCGCTTTATTGTAGCAAAGGATATTTTCTTTATCGGAAGAGGAATTGATTATGCGATTTCCATGGAAGGCTCTTTAAAATTAAAGGAGATTTCCTATATTCATTCTGAGGCTTATGCAGCAGGTGAGTTAAAGCACGGAACCATTTCCCTGATTGAAGATGGTACACCGGTCGTTGCAGTGGCAACACAGGATGCACTGCTGAAAAAGACCATCAGCAATATTGTAGAAGTGAAGACCAGAGGCGCATTTGTCATGGCAGTCACCAATGAAGGCAATACAGAGATTGAAAAGACAGCAGATTATGTCATCTATATTCCACAGACCAATGCATATTTTGCCAATTCACTGGCAATTATTCCATTACAGCTGTTCAGCTACTATGTAGCAGTTGGAAAGGGCTGTGATGTGGATAAACCAAGAAATCTTGCAAAATCCGTAACGGTTGAGTAATTTATAGAGCAATTGGAAAAGAAGATGCGGTTTTACTTAGAATTCTATTTCTATGAAAGGACATTTTATTTTGTGCACACTAAAATGCCAACCGTTCTAAAATTTTGTTTTGCTTGCTTGTAAACTGTCTTTCCGTTGCTTTGACTTAAGATAGCTCCACCGTCCGTTGAATACGGATGCCACATAATGCCTGCAAGGGGCACTAAGGATTTCGGATAAAGTTTAATTCATCTGGCAACCGGCGCATATTCACATCCATGTTCAGATGCGCCTCGCTGGCACGTCCTGTGCCAGCGTTGCCGGGTGCCAGACGAAATCCTAAGTGCCCCTAACAGTCCTTATCAGGCATCCGTACTTCGACGAACGGTGGAGCTATCTATGTCAAACATTGGAAAGACTGTTTTTATAGCAAAAAGCAAAACGAAATATTAAGAACGGTGGTATTTCGGTGTGAAAATAAAATGTCCTTTTTTATAGAAAAAATTCTAATGTAAAATATATCCTCTTTTGCAGAGCTTTTTACAAATTAAACATAAAAGAAACATATTTTTCTCAATAAATAGACACAGAACTAACACAATTTATGGATATTATCATAATCAGAAAGTAACAAAGAGATGAAAGGAGTAATCTTTATGGAAAACAATTATAACAACAATTTTAACTCCGGCTCTCCTTATTCATATAATCAGACGAACCAGCAGACAGGAGACGGAACAAATACTTCATGGAGCAGTCAGGTGAACGGAAATACTTCACAGGGCTACAGTCAGGGAACCCAGTATGGACAGGGAAATGCCTATTATAGTCAGGGAACCCAGTATGGACAGGGAAATGCCTATTATAATCAGGGAACACAGCCATATGGACAGAATCAGCAGAAGAAAAAACGGAAAGAAAAAGTAAAGAAAGAACATGGTAAAGGCGGATTTGGTGTAAAACTTGCAAAATGTGCAGCTATTGCATTAGTCTTTGGATTGATTTCAGGAAGCGTATTTGCGGGAACAAATCAGCTGCTTGGAACGAAGTGGAGCAACTCTGAATCTGCTAAGACAGAGGCTTCCCTGAATAAGAGCAGCAGCGGAGATACCGTTAAGGCAGCAAATACTTCATCCAAAGCAGTAACCGATTTGACGGATGTCTCAGATATTGCAGATAATGTAATGCCATCTATTGTTGCAATTACGAATATGAGTGAAAAACAGGTAAGCACCTGGTATGGATATACTGCATCACAGCCACAGGAAAGCTGTGGTTCCGGAATCATAGTAAGCCAGGATGACCAGTACATCTATGTAGCAACGAATAATCATGTGGTATCCGGTGCCCAAAGTATTACCGTGCAGTTCTCAGATGACAGCACAGTAGCCGCAGAAGTAAAAGGAACAGATGCAGGAAGTGACTTAGCAGTCGTTGCAGTTCCGATTTCCGATATCAGCGCAGACACCTTAAGTACCATTAAGGTTGCAACCCTTGGCAATTCTGATGACTTAAGTGTAGGTCAGGCAGCAGTCGCAATTGGAAATGCGTTAGGTTATGGGCAGTCTGTTACAACCGGTGTTATCAGTGCATTGAACCGAGAGGTGTCCGTAGAAAATGAAGACGGTTCTACCACCACCAATGAACTGATTCAGACTGATGCGGCTATTAACCCTGGTAATAGTGGTGGCGCATTACTGAACGCCAAGGGTGAAGTAATCGGTATCAGTTCTGTAAAATATTCTGATACCAGTGTAGAAGGTATGGGCTATGCTATCCCGATTAATACAGCGTCTCCGATTATTGAAAAATTAATCAACCGGGAACAGGTGGATGAATCCCGTTCCGCATATCTTGGAATCTCCGGTGTAGATGTATCCTCCACCGTTGCACAGACCTATAATATGCCGGAAGGAATATATCTCTATCAGGTAAAGGAAGGTTCACCGGCAGAGCAGGCAGGCTTACAGGCAGGAGATATTATCACATCCTTTGATGGAAGCAAGGTTTCATCTACAACAGAATTAAATGATGCGATTAAGTATTGTGCAGCAGGTGATTCTGTAGAAGTTGTATTTGAACGTCAGACAGATGGACAGTATCAGGAACAGACGGTAACCGTAACTTTAGGGCAGAAAAACTAAAAACGGATAACAAAATGTAACACTTAGTCATCTATAAAGCAAAGCTACCGATAAGGCAGATAAAACAGCAGTGTCTTAAATATGTTGAAGAAAACATGGACACTGCTGTTTTTTTACTTTACAGGAAATTGCTTTCCTGTAAAGTAAAAAACGCTCCGCGAGGATGCACACTGCGGCGTATAAGGTAGATGTCGCAAGCGACCGCCGCAGGCGCGAGAATGTGCCAAGGCACATTCTTTGTTACGCAAGTAGCGAGAAAAAGTCTAACAGAAAAGAAGGAGCCAAGTTTGTTTGAGCGAACTTCTTTTCTGCTAGACTTTGGTGAGCGCTGCGATAACTTTAGAAAAAATTAATAGTTGTTTCGGGTATTTTCTGATATGATAGAAAAGTAAGAAAAATAAACTTATGAGGAAAGTAAAAGATGAATCCATTAGATTTTAGCAGAATAAAAGACGAGGCACATCCGGAGGATTTTTTAAGTGAGATGAAACCCTTTGGGGATTTGATGATGTATTACCGGTGTGCCATGATGGAAGTGGAAACAAAGTTTAAGGTATTAAATGAGCAGTTTTCCACACAATATAACAGGAATCCGATTGAGTCCATAAAAACAAGACTGAAGAAACCGGCAAGTATTATTGAAAAAATCAAACGGAAGAACATTGGATTTTCCATGAAAGCAATTGAGGAGAATATGTTTGATATTGCGGGAGTGCGTGTCATCTGTTCTTTTCAGGAAGATATTTATACTATGGCAGATTTGCTGCTGCAGCAGGATGATATCATTCTGGTAGAGAAGAAAGATTATATTGCACATCCGAAGGATAACGGATACCGTAGTCTGCATCTGATTGTAGATGTGCCGATATTTTTATCGAACGAGAAGCGCCATATGAAAGTGGAGGTGCAGCTCCGGACCATTGCCATGGATTTCTGGGCGAGTCTTGAGCACAAGCTTCGATATAAGAAACATATTAATAATTCAGAAGAAATAGCAGATAAATTAAAGCATGTTGCAGATGTAATTACAGAAATGGACTGCGAGATGCAGGATATTCGTCATATGATAGAATTTATAGACGATAATACAGAATCGTAGTATACTATAGATATCTGGCACAAGGAGGAGGTAATAAGATGACAGAGGGTGGACTTCTGATTTTCCTTGGAATTTTAATCTTATTTGTAATAATTGTAGCTGTAATAGCGGTAGTAGCCGCAGTATCCGGGGCAGCAGCGGCAATTGCAGATGAGGACAAAGAAGAAGAGTAGAGAAAAAGAACGTTCCTGAATGGAAATTATTCCAGACGGGAACGTCCTTTTTTGCCTTTTACAATGTTATAAATCGATACCAAGTCCTTCAAAAAGCACTTTCATAGAGTCTATTTCAAGAATCAGAATCATGGCACTTTTAATCTGGGTATGGGCAAAACTTAACCGTTCATCAATAAAGAGAACCTGATAATCCAGTCTTGTAAATTCTTTTTCCGGGACAGCCAGAATTTCACCAATGGTACCAAGATGGTTCTGCGGTGGTTCAATATCAATAAAGGTATTTGTCATTTTTGCAATAGAATTTACATAAGCAGCAGTTGTGATGTTTGCCATTTCGCGCAATACGGATAAATCCATATCATTCAGTGAATCAATGGAATCGACATTTTTTTCATAAAAGGTGTTGATAAGCCGGCTGGTAAATTCTTTCTCCACAATCTGAAGCATAACACCATTCATATCGCCTTTTACATTTACAGTCATACCAATAGCAGTTTTATCTGCCCCACCAAGATAATCTGCAGCTTTGGCATAATCCATCAGGCAGATATTTGGCACTTCAATATCTACCGGTGTATTTAAGAGGCCTGCCAGTGCAGTAGCAGCATTACCGGAACCGATGTTGCCAATTTCAGCTAGAACGCTTAAATGCATAGAATCCAGTTCTTTTAAATTTAGCATAGACATAAAAACTCTCCCTTTGTCATTACAGTATAAATTTTTCTCATTTTCGTTTATTATAACATAGGATACAGGCAATGAGAATGGATTTTATGGCATTTCGAAAGGAATTATAAAGAATTTTGAAGAGAATTTGAAGAATAAAAATTCTGCTTGTATTCTCCCTTTTTATTTGTTACAATCAGCACAAAGCATATATTCTATTTTTCGAATGGCAAAAGCCAATCTAAATTTCTGGTAACAATTCAATGAATTCTATGCTTTCAAATTCTAATTACAATTAACAAACGCATAGTGCATTGAATGGACGGAACATCAGAGGAAGAAATAGTGTATGCAATCCTGCTTTTCTATGTGCTATGGGAAAAGGAGGAAAAATGAAAACTTTAGAAGAACTGAATCTGGTGGATGACTTTCTGGTAAACAGCCTGACCAGCCACAAAGTTTATGGGGAACAGTCAGCAAGGTATATTTTGGAATGTATTCTGCACCGTCCGATTGGAAAGCTTACAGTGGTGCCGCAACGATTCTTCGGTGGAGAAAATACAGAAGCCCATGGTATCCGGCTGGACGTATATCTGGATGAAGAGAATGGAGAAATTTTTGATATTGAGCCGGACCAGAATGACGGAAAGGGAGATCTCGCAGCACTTCCCCGTAGAGTACGTTTTTATCATGCAAAGATCGATGCAGGAAATTTGCCGGCAGGCGAAGAATATGGAAAGCTTCGAAATGTAATTGTGATTTTTATCACAACCTATGACCCTTTTAGTGAGAACCGAATGGTATATACCATTAAGAATAGCTGTGTAGAAGTGCCGGAATTAGAGTATGAGGATGGTGCAAAGACCATATTCTTGTATACAAGAGGAAAAGAAGGAAACCCACCGGAAGAATTAAAGCAGCTGCTGCATTACATGGAGCATTCGTCCATAGAGAATGCTTCCACCGAAAGCCTGAAAAAGCTTCATCGGATGGTAACTGCAGTAAAGCGGGATGGAGAGGTAGGTCTTGCATATATGAAGAGTTTTGAGCGAGAAGCGAGAATCAGAAGAGAAGGTCAGACACAGGAAATCATAAGACTTGGTCGCAAATTCGGAAAATCAGAGGAAGAGATTTTGGCGTTATTGCAGGAAGAGTTACAGATAAGTGAAGAGTGGGCAAAAGAGTTGTTGGAAAAGTATACTTTATAAAACTCACCCTTGACAAAAGTGCCTGGCAAATTTAATATAATGCCTAGAGATAAAGGTAATGAGAAAGAGGAGTACATCGGTACGGTTCTAAGAGAGGACGGCTCATCGGCTGAAAGGTTGTCTGAATACGACAGATGGAAGGTAGCTTTCGAACCGGAAGACCCAGAAAGCCTGTAACCGGAATCATATAAAGAATTTCAACAAGGCATAAGTTTTCCCGACACTCCACGTTACGGAGAAGAGATATGCATAGATACTATGCATAACGAAGGTGGTACCGCGCTGATTCGCCCTTCTTATCCAGTTGGATAGGGAGGGCTTTTTAACTTTACAGGAAATTGCTTTTCTGTAAAGAAAAGCATGTGCCTTTAGAACTGCAGTATTTTATATCAAAAGTCCTATACCTTTCAGATAACTGAAATGTCTACTAATAAAGATAGCACTTTTACAAATTACGAAACGTCCAATTTAGAAAAAGGAGAACAATTATGAGCAAAGAACTTGCAAAAACCTACGACCCAAAAGGGATTGAAGACCGACTTTATAAGAAATGGGAAGACAATGGATATTTCCATGCACAGGCTGACCGCAGCAAGAAACCGTTTACCATTGTAATGCCGCCGCCAAATATTACCGGACAGCTTCATATGGGACATGCATTGGATAATACCATGCAGGATATATTAATCCGTTACAAGAGAATGCAGGGATATAATGCATTATGGCAGCCGGGAACAGACCATGCAGCCATTGCAACAGAGGTAAAGGTTATTGATTCCTTAAAGAAGCAGGGAATTGACAAGAATGACCTCGGAAGAGAAGGCTTCTTAGAAAAATGCTGGGAGTGGAAGGATGAGTATGGCAGCCGCATCATCAACCAGTTAAAGAAAATGGGTTCTTCCGCGGACTGGAGCAGAGAACGTTTTACCATGGATAAAGGATGCTCTGATGCAGTTCTTGAAGTATTTATAAAATTATATGAAAAAGGTCTTATTTATAAAGGCTCCCGTATTGTAAACTGGTGTCCTGTTTGCAAGACATCTATTTCCGATGCCGAGGTAGAACATGAAGAACAGGATGGCTTCTTCTGGCATATCAATTATCCGGTAGTAGGAGAAGCGGGAAGATTCGTAGAAATCGCAACCACCCGTCCGGAGACTTTATTTGGTGATACTGCAGTAGCAGTAAATCCGGATGATGAACGTTATCAGGATATTATCGGAAAAATGTTAAAGCTTCCGATGACAGACCGTGAGATTCCGGTTATTGCAGACTCCTATGTAGATAAAGAATTTGGAACCGGATGTGTAAAGATTACACCGGCTCATGACCCGAACGACTTTGAAGTTGGAAAACGTCATAATCTGGAAGAAATCGTTGTTATCAATGATGATGCAACCATGAACAGCAAAGCCGGCAAATATGCGGGCATGGACAGATACGAATGCCGGAAAGCACTGGTAGAGGATTTAGAGAAGGAAGGACTTTTGGTAAAAGTTGTTCCGCATTCCCATAACGTAGGAACCCATGACCGCTGTGGCACAACCGTAGAGCCAATGATTAAACAGCAGTGGTTTGTAAAAATGGATGATTTAATCAAACCGGCAGTAGAAGGTGTAAAGAATGGAGATATCAAGCTCCTTCCAAAACGTATGGAGAAAACCTACTTCAACTGGACGGATAATATCCGTGACTGGTGTATTTCCAGACAGCTCTGGTGGGGACATCGTATTCCTGCATATTACTGTGATGAATGCGGAGAAATGGTAGTATCTAAGAACGCACCGGAGAAATGTCCGAAGTGCGGCTGTACCCATATGACACAGGATTCGGATACTCTGGATACCTGGTTCTCTTCTGCATTATGGCCATTTTCAACCTTAGGCTGGCCGGAGAAAACAGAAGACTTAGATTATTTCTATCCGAATGATGTATTAGTAACCGGATACGATATTATTTTCTTCTGGGTAATCCGTATGATTTTCTCAGGATATGAGCAGATGGGCAAAGCACCATTCCATACTGTATTATTCCACGGACTGGTTCGTGATTCCCAGGGCCGTAAGATGAGTAAATCTCTTGGAAATGGAATTGACCCGTTAGAGGTTATTGATAAATATGGTGCAGATGCCTTGAGACTGACGCTGATTACCGGAAATGCACCGGGAAATGATATGCGTTTCTACTGGGAGCGTGTAGAAGCATCCCGTAACTTTGCCAATAAAGTGTGGAATGCATCCCGTTTCATTATGATGAACTTAGAGGGTATGGAAGTAACAAAGCCTGCAATTTCTGACCTGGCACCGGAAGATAAATGGATTCTTTCAGCAGTTAATACATTGACCAAAGATGTAACAGAAAATATGGATAAATTCGAACTTGGTATTGCAGTACAGAAAGTATATGACTTTATCTGGGATGAATTCTGTGACTGGTATATCGAGATTGCCAAAGTTCGTACTTATAAGAAAGACGAGGATGCCAGGGCTGCCAACAGTGCACTCTGGACACTTCGTACTGTATTAGGACAGGCATTAAAATTATTACATCCATATATGCCATTTATCACAGAAGAAATCTACTGTACCTTAAATCCGCAGGAAGAGACCATTATGCTGGCTGACTGGCCGGTTTACAAAGAAGAGTGGAATTTCCCGGCAGAAGAAGAGATGCTTACTCATGTAAAAGAGCTGGTAAAAGGCATCCGTAACTTAAGAACAGAGATGGATGTTCCACCATCCAGAAAGGCAAAGGTATTTATCGTATCTGAAGATAAAGCACTTTGTGAGACCTTTGAGAGCATGAAGAAAACATACCAGAATCTTATCAGTGCCAGCGAGGTTGATGTCCAGTCCGATAAGGCAGGCATCGGAGAAGATGCAGTATCCGTAGTTATTCCGGGAGCTGTTGTATACATGCCGTTGGAAGACTTGGTAGATATGGAAAAAGAAAAAGAGCGTCTTTTGAAAGAAGAAGAGCGTCTTAAGAAAGAACTTGCCCGCTCCCACGGCATGTTAAATAATGAGAAGTTTGTAAGCAAGGCACCTGCTGCAAAGATTCAGGAAGAGAAAGATAAGCTTGCAAAATATGAGCAGATGATGGCTACCGTACAGGAGCGTCTGGCTCAGATGAAATAGTTACAAAAGTTAAAAGACAGGTATTGTCGATTCGCCGCAGTTTCTGCGGCGAAAACTTTTTATGGAAACAGGATAACCTCTTGAAAAAATTTCCCACTATATTATACTTAGAAAAGTGGTGACAAAAATGACTTATGAAGAGATTTGCAATTATATATATGAAATACCAAAGTTCACAAAGAAAAACAGTTTAGAGCATACGAAAGAAATGCTGCAGAGGCTTTCTATCAGAGAGCATCAGTTTGAAATCATCCATGTGGCAGGAAGCAATGGCAAAGGAAGTGTCTGTGCATTTATCAATCAGGTGCTGGTGGAACATGGATGTGAAGTGGGACTCTTTACTTCTCCACACCTTGTATGCATGGAAGAACGTTTCGTAATCAATGGCGAAAAGTGCAGTCAGGAAGAATTTGTAGAAAGCTTTGAGGCAGTGCAGAAGGTGGTAGAGCAGATGGAAGCAGAAGGACTGCCGCATCCAGCATTTTTCGAATATCTTTTTGCCATGGGCATGTATCTTTTTCAGAAGCGGAACGTACATTATCTTATTTTAGAGACCGGACTTGGCGGAAGGTTAGATGCAACGAATGTATTTGAGGAACCGTTGCTTACGATTATTACATCTATCAGTCTCGAACATACACAGATTTTAGGAGATTCCATTGAAGCAATTGCAGGAGAAAAGGCAGGGATTATCAAAGAAGGCGTTCCTGTTATCTTTGATGGAAGTAATGAAACAGCGGCAGAAGTGATAAGGCAGACTGCAAGGGCAAAAAGAGCACCTTATTACTGTATTTCTTTAGAAAGTCTTAAAATTCATAAAATAACCGGGAAAACTATTGATTTTTGTTATACCAATGGGTATGATGTTGTTGATTTGAAAATCCCGTTTCCGGCAGAATATCAGATGATGAATGCGTCACTGGCATATCGGGCGTTATCTGTCCTTCAGGTGGAAACCGGAATTGGAAAAGCAGAGATTATCTCTGCAATGGAACATACCAGATGGATGGGCAGAATGCAGCAGGCAGAGCCATTTATCTATTTTGACGGAGCACATAATGCAGATGGTATTGCCCACTTTGTGAAAAATGTGCAGAAGATTGCGGAAGAAAAGCCAGTTCTTCTTTTTTCCATGATGGAAGAGAAGAATCATAAAGAAGCAGTAAAAGTACTGTGCAAGGAAGTTTCGTGGGATAGTATTGTGCTGACCCGCATCCCGGACAGCCGTGGAATAGACCCATTGAAATTGCAGGATGAATTTATGGCAAACGACCGGGAAACAGTAGTAATAGAAGACTGTGCACAGGCATACAGATATGTAAAGGAATACAGGAAGGACAACCAGATGGTATTCTGTGCGGGTTCCCTGTATTTGATTGGAGAATTGGAAAAGATAGCAGGAGGAAATGAAGCATGATAGATTTTGAAGAAGAATTAAAGAAATTCAAACCAAGCCTGGAAGTAGAAGAGGCAGAGGAAGCTATTTACAATCAGGACTTAACGGATATGACAGACATTTTAAGAGAAATGATGAAAGAAGCAAGACGACAGTAGAATTCGTTAAGTGAGGTAAAGTATGAAATGTTATAATTGCGGAGCAGATCTGACAGGGGACAACCGTTGTCCGAACTGTGGAATTGACGTAAAAGTATATAAGAAAATTGTGATGACCTCTAATTATTATTATAATCAGGGATTAGAGCGAAGCAATGTCCGTGATTTATCCGGAGCGATTGAAAGTCTTAAGAAGAGTCTTCGGTTTGATAAAACGAACATTCAGGCAAGAAATCTCCTGGGACTGGTACTTTTTGAGACCGGTGAGGCGGTATCTGCCATGGGTGAATGGGTAATTAGTAAGAGCCTTCAGCCAAAGGATAATGATGCAGGACGTTATCTGGACGCTGTGCAGAAGAATCCGGCACAGTTAGAAACGGTAAATCAGACCATTAAGAAATACAATCAGGCATTGTTATATTGCAGACAGAATAGTACAGATCTTGCAATTATCCAGTTGAAGAAGGTATTGTCCTTAAACCCGAAACTGGTAAAGGGACATCAGCTGCTGGCTCTTTTGTACATGAAAGAGAATAAATTCGAGCAGGCAAAGAAGTCATTGCGGGCAGCTATGAAAATTGATTCCAGCAATACGATTACACTGCGTTACATGAAAGAGACCAATCAGATGCTGCGCAGTGCCAACAGCGGTAAGAAGAAAAAGAAAGAAGATGACCTTATTTCCTATAAGAGTGGAAATGACCTCATTATCCAGCCGACAAAATTCAAAGATACTTCAGGTTTTGCCACAATACTGACCATTTTGCTTGGGGTGGCAATTGGTGTTGCAGTCACCTGTTTCCTTGTAGTGCCAAGTGTAAAGCAGAAGGCAAAGAGTGATGCCAATACATCAGTGGTTCAGGCAAATGATACCATAACCACGAAGAATCAGCAGATTACCAATCTGGAAAATCAGATTGATGACCTGAACCAGCAGGTGTCTTCTGCAAAAAGCGATTCCGAGGAGACTTCCAATAAGATTAGCAGCTATGACCAGCTGCTTTCAGCATATAAATCCTTCCAGGAGGGAGATATTACAGCAGCAGGAGATGCACTTTCCGGTGTGAAGGAAGAAAACCTTTCCGATACCGCAAAGGAAATTTATCAGAATATCAACGCAACTGTAAATGACCAGTATCTTCAGGTGACTTATGCAGACAGTTATCAGGCATACAGTAATTATAACTATGAAGAAGCGAAGACCGGATTTGAAAAAGTAGTAGAGATGGATGAGGCATACCAGGATGGCAATGCGATTTATTATCTGGCACAGACCTACCGGAATCTGGGCGAGAATGAAAAAGCCATCGAATACTATCAGAAAGTGATTGATGGTTATCCGAATACGGAACGTGCAGCCAATTCTTCCCGCTATCTGGAAGAATTACAGAATGCAGAACAGTAACAGAATAAAGAAAAACAGTTTACAAAAGACGTCAGGCAGATTGCCGGGCGTCTTTTGTAGTTTACAGGAAATTGCTTTCCTGTAAACTACAAAACGCACCGCGAGGATGCACACTGCGGCGTATAAGGTAGATGTCGCAAGCGACCGCCGCAGGCGCGAGAATGTGCCAGGGCACATTCTTTTTACGTAATGTATATGGAGGATAGAAGAATGGAATTTAAGTATGAATTAGAAAATGGATGTCTTACCATCCGGGTACCAAAGGAGTTGGATCATCATTGCGCCACACAGCTGCGGGCAGAGGCAGATTTACTGATTGATTCTTACCGGGTTAACAAACTGGTTTTTGATTTTGCCGGTACAGAATTTATGGACAGCTCAGGGATTGGCGTGGTAATCGGAAGGTGCCGGAACATGAATTACAGCGGCGGAAAAGTGGTGGCAGAGAATATGAATGAGCGGATCCGGAAAATTTTTGTGGTATCAGGTCTGCATAAACTGGTTCAGATGAAAGAAGGGGAGAAGAAGTAGGTATGAAAATGGAGGCTGTAAATATGGAAAGAAGAAATGAGATGAAACTGGAATTTGAGGCATTATCCGTAAATGAAGGATTTGCCAGAGTAGCGGTAGCAGCATTTTGCGCCCGGATGAATCCCACACTGGATGAGTTAGAGGATATTAAAACTGCGGTATCGGAGGCGGTAACCAATGCCATTATCCATGGCTATGAAGAAAAGGAAGGAACGGTAGTGATGCAGTGCTGTCTTTCCGGAAGTACCGTACATATTACCGTAAAAGACAGCGGGAAGGGAATTGCGGATATTGAACGGGCAAAGGAGCCGTTTTTTACGACAAGGCCGGAGCTGGAGCGGTCAGGTATGGGCTTTTCTTTTATGGAGGCTTTTATGGATGAAGTAGAAGTATGGTCAAAGGTAGGAGAAGGAACTGTTATAAAAATGAAAAAAAATCTGGTGCGGGAAAGTTAAGTGGAGAATGGAACAGACAATTGCTTATATCAAACGGGCACACAAAGGGGATAAGCAGGCAAGAGATACGCTGGTGCTTGGAAATCAGGGGCTGGTCTGGAGTGTGGTACAAAGATTTTTAGGAAGAGGACATGATAAAGAAGAACTGTTTCAGATCGGATGCATTGGACTGATGAAGGCAGTGGATAAATTTGATGTAAGTTATGAGGTATGCTTTTCCACTTATGCAGTGCCGGTGATTATGGGAGAAATCCGCCGCTTCCTGAGGGATGATGGCATGGTGAAGGTCAGCAGGAGCATGAAAGAAAAAGGCTATCTTATCAGCAATGCAAGAAAGGAACTGACAGACATGCTTGGAAGGGAGCCGGAGTTAAAGGAACTGGCAGAAAAAACCGGGCTTTCGGAGGAAGAGATTGTCCTTGCAGTGGAAGCCAATGGAGAAGTAGAATCCATTTACCAGAGTGTCTATCAGTCGGATGGCAGTGAAATCTATCTATTGGACCGGTTAAAGGATAAGAAGAATGCGCAGGAAGAACTGGAAAATAAGCTTCTGATAGAAGAATTGCTGCAACAGTTATCCGGAAGGGAGCAGCAGCTGATTAAGATGCGTTATTTTGAAAATGCCACGCAAAGCCAGATTGCTGCAAAGCTTGGCACCAGTCAGGTACAGGTCAGCCGCATGGAGAAGAAAATATTACTGCAGATGAGAAAATACATGAGTCAGGGTTGACAAACAAAGGGGGTGGAAATATACTAAAAAAGGATTAAGCGAGATTCCCTTGTCAAAGTGTTCCGGCTTTGATGGGGTTTTTTTTTACAGGAAATGAAGAGAAAGGAAGTGGAAAGATGATTAAGTACTATTGCAGTGAACAGAACCGTATCACCGAAATTGAATCACCAGGGGAGGATTGCTGGATATCCCTTGTAAATCCAACAGAGGCAGAAGTCGCAGCAATGGTAAATCAGTATGGAATTGATGCAGATGCCATGCGTTCCGCACTGGATACGGACGAGCGCTCGCGTATTGAAACAGACGAGAATTATACCATGGTATTGGTTAATATCCCGAATATTGAAACCCATAATGATAAGGAACTTTATGATACCATTCCACTTTCTATTTTTGTGGTAAAAAAAGCAGTCATTACAGTAAGCCTTGAGAAGACTCCAATATTAGAAGCATTTGCCAATGGCACGGTGCGGGATTTTAATCCTGCCATGCGTTCCCGTTTTGTGCTTCAGATTTTGTATCGGACATCCTCTCTTTTCTTACAGTACTTAAGAAGTATTGACCGCCAGAGTGAAATTGTGGAAAACAAGCTGCACAAGTCCACACAGAACCGGGAGTTAATTGAACTTTTGAAACTGGAAAAGAGTCTGGTTTACTTTACGACAGCACTCCGCTCCAATGAGGTAGTACTGGAAAAATTATTTAAAAATGACAATATTAAAAAATATCAGGAAGATGAAGAACTTCTTGAGGATGTTATTGTTGAAAACAAGCAGGCAATTGAGATGGCAAATATTTACAGCGGCATTTTGAGTGGAATGATGGATGCTTTTGCATCAGTTATTTCCAACAATCTGAATGTGGTAATGAAGGTGCTTGCCATAATTACAGCTGTACTTTCTGTTCCGACTATGATATTCTCAGCGTATGGCATGAATGTGGCTGCAAAGGGAATGCCATTTGCAGAGAGTCCGTATGGATTTCTTATTATCGTATTAATCGCAGTGGTATGCAGTCTCATTGTTGCATTAATCTTTGCTAAGACAAAGATGTTTAAATAAAAGCAGGAAATGGAAGGTAATATGTACGACAATTATGTGTTTGATCTGTATGGAACACTGGTAGATATCCACACAGAGGAAAACGATGCCAAGGTATGGGAAAAACTGAGTCTGTTTTACGGATTTCATGGAGCTTTATATGACCCGCAGGAATTACAGGAATCTTATCTGGCATTGATTCAAAGCAAAGAGACAGATTTAAAGGGAGAGTTGGAAAAGGAACCACACTATGCCCATGAGGCATTTCCGGAGATTCGTATTGAAGAAGTATTCAAAGAGCTTTATGCGAAGAAGGGGATAAAGGCTGATGATGCGCTGGCCGTTCATACCGGACAGTTCTTCCGGGTACTGACCATGGAGTATGTGCGGATTTATGATGGCGTAAGAGAATTATTAAAAGCATTGAAAAAATGTGGTAAAAAGGTATATCTTTTATCCAATGCCCAGAGAATCTTTACGGAATATGAGATGAATTATTTGGATATTACAAAATATTTTGACGATATTTTAATTTCATCCGATTATGGAACCAAGAAACCGGACATCCGTTTTTTTGAACAACTGATAGAAAAGTATCATCTGGATGTGAAGAAAACACTGATGATAGGAAATGATGTACGCTGTGACATCAACGGGGCCAAAGAGGCAGGTCTTGACACTTTTTACATTCATTCGAATATTTCTCCAAAAGATGACAAAAAGCCGGACAGTACCTATTACCTGCCTGCAATGGATATGAAAAAAGTAAAAGAACTTATCCTGCAAAACGCTTCCGGTACTCACGGGGTGTAACATAAAAGCGTTTCTTAAACAGCCGGTTGAAGTAAGAGAGGTTGTCAAAGCCTACTTCAGCGGCAATGTCTAATATAGAAGCTTCAGACGAAATAAGCAGCCGGCTGGCCATGGTCAGCCGGTAATCATTTAAATATTCTGTAAAAGTAGTTCCCATGGTATTTTTGAAAAACTTCATAAAATGAGACTGGCTTAAGTCCAGCGCATCTGCCATTTCTTCAATGGAAATTTTACTGGCATAATTTGTCTCAATATATTTAATGATGCGTTTCATCTTTTCCAGGGATTTCTGGTTCTTGCGGGAGGCACTTGTTTCGCAGCAGTTAGAAATCAGAATGGAAAAGAGCAGGAAAAGCTGTCCTTTAATTACAAGCTGGAAGGCCGGGGGATTGGTCCTGCAGACTTCATCCGCAGCATTGATACAGCCGGCAACCTCGTTATAGAATGGCATACCCGGTGTAAAATGTGTGGTAAGCCGCAGTGTGCCGTCTAAAAGCGGTGTAAAGTAGCGGCTGTTACAGATGTCTGTCTGTTTGGCAAGGAGCATTTCCAGTTTAAAAATAATATTAATATATTCCATTTTGTAATCGAGATACTGTTCAATGGAATGAACCTGTCCCGGAAGAATCAGAAGAATACTTCCTTCCTGAACCGGGTATTCTTCCAAATCTACGGTAATCAGTCCGCAGCCTTTTTTGATGTAGATAATTTCCGTTTCATCATGCCAGTGGGCAGGCACCCGCTCAAAATCTAAGGGAATTGAACAGGGATAGGTGATATATGGGAAACTTTCTGAACCATGTGATTTCTTTTCCTGGTAATTTTCATATTCGAGAATATTCATGGGAAACGCCTTTCGTCAAAATGTACAAAAAAGTGATTTTTTCTAAAATCACCGAAATATGATAGTATTGTACCACTTTTGACCGGTATATTACAAGAAAATGTAAAAGAAATGTTAGATAATGCATACATAAGAGAACGAACTGAATTCAAATTTTACGGAGGGTCAAAAATGAATTTACAGGAAATCGTAACAAAGAAATATAACAAGGGAATTGCTGATTGCTCTAATGAAGAATTATACTTCGCATTATTAGAGATGACAAAAGCAATGGCTGAGAAGAAAGAAAACCACAACGGAAAGAAAAAATTATATTATATTTCCGCAGAGTTCTTAATTGGAAAACTTCTCTCCAACAACCTGATTAATTTAGGCGTATATGATGAAGTGAGAGATGTACTTGCAGCAAATGGCAAAGACATCTGTGCAATTGAAGAGGTTGAGCCGGAACCATCACTTGGTAACGGTGGTCTTGGAAGACTTGCAGCATGCTTCCTTGATTCTATTGCAACATTAGGATTAAACGGTGATGGAGTTGGACTTAACTATCATTACGGATTATTCAAACAGGTATTTGAAAACAACCTTCAGAAAGAAACCAAGAATCCTTGGATTCAGGATGAAAGCTGGCTGACAAAGACAGATAAGAGCTATCAGGTACAGTTTGGTGGATTTAATGTAACTTCAAAATTATATGATATTGATGTTACCGGATATGAAAACACAACCAACAAGCTTCATTTATTCGATATCGAAACAGTAGATGAGAGCATCGTTGGGGATGGAATTGACTTTGACAAAGAGGATATCAAGAAAAACCTGACATTATTCTTATATCCGGATGACAGCGATGATAAGGGACGTCTCCTTCGTGTTTACCAGCAGTACTTCATGGTAAGCAACGCTGCACAGTTAATCTTAGATGAGGCAGTAGAAAGAGGATGTAACTTACATGATCTTGCTGATTATGCAGTAATCCAGATTAATGATACCCATCCATCTATGGTAATCCCGGAGATGATTCGTCTGTTAATGGAAAGAGGAATCGGCATGGACGAGGCTATTGCAATCGTTTCCAAGTGTTGTGCATATACCAATCACACCATCTTAGCAGAAGCATTAGAGAAATGGCCAATCTCTTTCTTAGAGAAAGTTGTTCCACAGTTAATGCCAATCATCTACGAATTAAACAACCGTGTAGTTGCTAAATATGATGACAAGTCTGTATACATCATTGATGATGAAAAACGTGTACACATGGCTCATATGGATATCCACTACGGATTCAGCGTAAATGGTGTTGCATACCTTCATACAGAAATCTTAAAAGATTCTGAGTTAAATAACTTCTACAAGATTTATCCTGAGAAGTTCAATAACAAGACAAACGGTATCACATTCCGTCGTTGGTTATTACACTGTGATAAGGGATTGACATCCTTAATCGAAGAACTGATTGGACCAGGATTCAAGAAAGATGCAATGGAACTGGAAAAATTAGGACAGTTCGTAAATGATGATGCAGTATTAGATAAATTACTTGCAATCAAGATTGAGAACAAAGTTGTTCTTAAGAACTACTTAAAGGCAACACAGAACATCGACTTAGATGAGAACTCAGTATTTGATATCCAGATTAAGAGATTACATGAGTACAAGAGACAGCAGATGAATGCGCTCTATGTAATTAACAAATATTTTGAAATCAAAGCAGGAAAGAAACCGGCAAGAAAGATTACTGCAATCTTTGGTGCAAAGGCAGCTCCGGCTTACATCATTGCAAAAGACATTATCCATTTAATTCTCTGCTTACAGCAGTTAATTGCAAATGACCCGGAAGTAAGTCCGTACTTACAGGTTGTTATGGTAGAGAACTACAATGTTACTTTAGCTGAGAAATTAATCCCGGCAGCAGATATCCATGAGCAGATTTCCTTAGCTTCTAAAGAGGCATCCGGAACATCTAACATGAAGTTCATGTTAAATGGTGCAGTAGCAATCGGAACCATGGACGGAGCAAACGTAGAAATGCATCAGTTAGTAGGAGATGATAACATCTACATCTTCGGAGAGTCTTCTGACGAAGTAATTGAGCATTACGCAAAAGCTGATTATGTATCACGCAAGTATTATGATAATGATGCAGATATTAAACGTGCAATCGACTTCATCGTAAGTGATGAAATGAAAGCAATCGGAAATGCAGAGAACTTAGAGAGACTTTTCAATGAGTTAATCAATAAAGACTGGTTCATGACTCTTCCGGATTTCGAATCTTATCGTGCAAAGAAAGATGAAATGCTTGCAGATTATGAAGATAGAAAAGCATGGGCAAAAATGATGCTGACAAACATCAGCAAAGCCGGCTTCTTCTCATCTGACCGTACAATTGAGCAGTACAACAAAGATATTTGGAAATTAGACTAAATTTTGATAAAAGTATTCTCCAACCTTTAAAAACAATGAGGGACAGATAGAAATATCTGTCCCTTATTGCGTTTTATGAAATACGACTTAGAACTTCAATCCCTTTAACAGTGCGCCAAGGCTGGTAGAAGCACTTTCATCAGAGGTGTAGGCGGATAAGTCTTCTTTTTCTTCTACAGAAGTATCTACCATTTCTTCTTCCAATGCACGCATGCTTAAGCTGATTTTGCCGTCGTTGGTATTTAAAAGCTTGGCTTTTACATGCTGTCCTTCCTTTAATACTTCGGAAGGCTTGTTGATACGGCGTTCACAAATCTGGGAAATGTGGACAAGTCCCGTAAGTCCGTCCCCAAGGTTGATAAATGCACCATATGGCATCAGGCTTTCCACGGTTCCTTCTACAATACTGCCCGGAACTAACATGGCAATTTTGTGATTCCTCTCTTCTGCTTCTTTTTCAAGAGCAACGGATTTACCGGAGAGCACCAGACGGTCATCTTCCTCGTCTACAGTAATGACACGGACTTCTAATTCTTTGCCAACATAGCTTTCGGTATCTTCTACATAGGCTGTGGTAATCTGTGAAGCCGGAATAAATCCGCGAATGCCATAAAGGTATGCAACCACACCGGCTTTTACCGCTTCACTGACCTTTACGGTAACAACGGTTTCGTTTTCCAACAGCTCTTTTAACTTATCCCAGGCAAGCACTTCGTTGGCTTCTTTCATGGAAAGTAAAATGTTGCCTTCTCCATCATCCCGGCGGATGACCGTTGCTTCTAAGATATCTCCCGGATGAATGTGTTCGTCAATGACAAAGGATGGGTCGTTGCTGACTTCATCTGCTTTGATGATTCCCGGGGCATAATACTTTAAGTCCAATGTGATGGCGTCTTCATCCACAGAGATAACGGTTCCGGTTAAGATGTCTCCTTCGTTGATTTTCCGGAAGGAAGCCTCAAGCTCTGCTTCAAAGTCCTGCATGGTTTCTTTTGCTTCGTTTTCTGACATAGTAAAACCTCTTTTCTTATCTGATTCTGGTTGGGCGATTGCGAAAGGGGACAGGAGCTGCCGGTAAAGAAGTTTTGCGGTATTCCAAGACACTGTTTTTCGGATGATGAAATACCACCGTTCTAAGTGGTTCGTTTTTCTTTTTACGATAAAAACAGTCTTTTCCATGTTTGAGCAGAATCGGGACACTGTCCGTCAAAGTACGGTTGCCAGATGAAAGAAAAAGTATGCCGAAATTCCCAGTGCCCCTTGCAGACATTATGTGGCATCCGCCCTTGATGGACAGTGCCCCGATTCTGTCAAAGCAAGTGAAAAGACAGTTTATAATCAAGAAAAATAAACCACTAAGAACGGTTGGCATTTCACATCAAAGAAAATCAGATTCCCTTGGAATGCCGCAAAATTTTTTTGCCGGAATCCTTTCTGTTCCGCTTCGCAATCGCCTAACCATATGCATGAGAATAACTCATGATTTTTCTTGCAGTGTATCACAGGAAACGAAGAAAAACAAGCCGGGGCGAGGTTGAAAGAAGAGCCTTAATTTGCTATACTAAAGCGGATGAAAGCGAGGCAATTATGAAGAAAATAAAATATATGGCAGTTGTACTTGCCACAGGACTACTGTTGGCCGGCTGTGAGGAGGATGAGACACAGAATAATAAAGATGCATATCGGCAGATAGGCATCAACTGTATGCAGGAGGGTGACTATGAGGGCGCCATTGATGCATTTCAGAATGCACTGGACCAGTCGCTGGCAGTTGTGGGAGAAGAAGAAATAGATACCTGTTATTATAAAGCAGCAGCACAGTATGCCGCAGGAAAGAAAGAGGATGCCATTGAGACCTATCAGGCGTTAATCAATTATGACAAGAAAAATGCCCAGGCATATTTCCTGTTAGGAGAACTGTACCGGAAAGAAAATGACATGGATAAAGCAAAAGAAAATTTTAATCTGGCAGCACAGTATGCCGGCACTGACTATGAAATGTATATTGCTTTGTACCAGGAGTGTTATGCCGCAGGAATGCAGACCGAAGGTCAGGAGTATCTGAAAAAAGGTATTGAAGCAGGTGGTAAATCAGCGGAGGACTATGCCCAGAGAGGCAGAATTTATCTATTACTGGGAGATTATGATAATGCGGAAACAGAGCTTACGACAGCTATTAATAAAAAGAGCACGGAAGCTTCTTTGTATATGGCACAGCTCTATGAAGTGAAAGGCGAAGATGAGAAGGCAGCCGGATTATATAAAGAATATATCGATGAAAATCAGGATAATCCGACAGCATTGATTTGTCTGGGAGGAATGGAATTAGAAAAAGGTAATTATGACAGTGCAATAAACTATCTTAAGATGGCACTGGATTTAGATGCAGGCTCACAGAAGCAGGAGGCGCAGCGTAATCTGATACTGGCATATGAACAGAGCGGAGATTTCGCATCTGCAAAAAGCGAGATGGAGGATTATACAAAGAATTATCCGAATGACGAAGAAGCTGCCCGGGAATACTTGTTTTTGATGACACGTTAAGCAAAAAGGGCAAAATGTATGGGACAGGAAAACGAGGGAAAAAGGCAGAGAGGAACAATACGAAAATGAGCGAAACCTATGAGATTATCGTGCTGGATTTAGATGGCACCTTAACCAATTCAAAGAAAGTCATTACACCAAAGACGAAAGACGCACTGATGCGGATTCAAAAGGAAGGGAAAAAAGTAGTGCTGGCATCCGGCCGTCCTACCGGGGGCATCGTAAAGCTGGCAGACGAACTGGATTTGAAGAGCTATGGCGGATTTGTACTGGCATTTAATGGTGGAAAGATTATTAATTATGAGACCGGAGAGATTGTATACAATAAGACAATACCGGTAGAACTGGTGCCGGCAGTGTATGAGCAGGCATGCAGACTGGGTGTAGGCGTGCTTACTTATAAAGGAAATACCATCATCCATGGAAACGGAGTGAATGAATATAGCCGTAACGAGGGAAAAATTAACGGAATGCCGATAAAAGAGGTAGATAATTTCGCAGAATATGTAGATTATCCGGTAAATAAATTCCTGATGACAGGAGAACCGGAAAAGATTGCAAAAGCACAGGATGTGATGCGGCAGACCTTTGGAGAACAATTAAACATTTTTCGCTCAGAACCGTTTTTCTTAGAAATTGTTCCACCATCCATTGATAAGGCATATTCTCTTGGAAAACTGTTAGAATATCTGGGAGAAAAGAAGGAGCAGATGATCTGCTGTGGAGATGGCTTTAATGACAAGTCTATGATTGCATTTGCCGGGCTTGGTGTGGCAATGGCAAACGCACAGCCGGAGGTAAAAGAGGTCGCAGATTATATTACCACTTCCAATGATGAAGACGGAGTGGCGCTTGTAATAGATAGATTCATGTAAGGAAGGCGTATGGCATGCAGAAAATAACAGAACTATTGTCAAAGGGAAAATCACCATATCATGTAACAGAATGGACAGGAAAGCAGTTACAGGAGGCAGGGTATGAAGAATTAAAGCTGCAGGAATCCTGGCAGCTTCATGCAGGCGGTAAATACTATGTAAGACCGTATTCCGGTATGGTAGCAGCATTCTCTGTTCCGGAACAGCTGGACAGAAAGACGGCACTCCGCCTGATGCTGGCCCATACAGATTTTCCATGTTTTAAAATAAAACCGAATCCTGAAGTGAAGACGAAGGATTACAGGCAGTTAAATGTGGAGCCATATGGCGGTATGCTCAAAAATACATGGTTTGACCGTCCACTTGGAATTTATGGGAAAGTGGTATTAGAATCGGAACATCCATTTGCACCGGAAGTAAAGCTTTTCGGAAGTGAGGAACCGGCAGCAGTGATTCCGTCATTAGCACCACACCTGAACCGTGAGGCAGGCGGAAAACAGGAATATGATATGCAAAGAGAACTGCTTCCACTGCTTGGAATAGAGCAGGACGGAGACGTTACAGAGAATTTTTTCACGGATTACTTAAAAGAACAGCTTGGGGCAGAGGCAAATGAGGTTTTAAGCTATGATTTATTCCTTACCAATATGGATGAACCGGAATTAATAGGAAGTGATAAGAAGCTTCTTTCTTCTCCGAGAATCGATAATCTGGCATCGGTAGCAGCAATTGTGGAGACAATGTGTGAAAAAACGACCGGAGATTCACTGGTTGTGGCAGGATTATTTGATAATGAGGAAATCGGCAGCCGCTCCAAGCAGGGAGCAGACAGCAGTCTTCTTAAGGATATCATAATGAAGATTGGTGCAGCCTTTGGAATGGCAGAAACAGAGGTAAATGATATGCTCCGAGGAGGTTTTCTCTTGTCTATAGACGGAGCTCATGCCGTACACCCGAATTACACAAATAAATCAGATATTACGAATGATGTGATATTGGGAAAAGGAATTACCGTAAAGACTTCTGCCAGCCAGCGGTATCTTTCTGACAGTGAGGCAACAGCGGTGGTGATGCAGCTTTGTAAAAAGACAGATATTCCATATCAGGTGCAGGTAAACCGTTCTGGCATGCCGGGTGGACAGACCCTTGGACCGATTGTGGTTTCCTATCTGCCGATGCAGGGAGCGGATATTGGAATTCCGATGCTTGCCATGCATTCTGCAAGAGAACTGGCAGATATGAGAGATTATCAGGCATTGGTAATGTTTTTGAAAATATTTTCTGCATAAAGAAATTGCAAAAAAAGTTGAATTTTTTGGAAAAATATCACAAAATGTCGTTGACAATCGGTAAGATTCAGTACAAAATTAGTAGTATAACGTAATGCACAGAAAGTGCATTGATTGGAGGAAATATATGGCATTGGGAAAGAATAAAAAAATTATAAATCTGGTTCAGTCAATTAGTGAGATGAAAGAAGAGAATTATGCTGCAGGTTCACCGGAACTGCAGAATATGTATGAACGCATGAGCGCTGGCAGACGTCAGCTTGCACAGGTATATGGGGAAGATATGCAGGCAGTTATGACAATGAGTGCCTTAGGCCTGAAAGTTGGACATGATACCGTAAAGATGACAACGACAGCAGAGGATGTCAATACAGCAACAAAGGCAATCCATGATGCAGCAGCAGAAACATCCAGTATTGCAGAGGAAGTAAGAAATGCTCATGAGGGTCTGACCAATACAATTGTTGATGTATCAGAGAAAACTACTGATATTTATAAGAAGATAGAGAATGGCCAGGAAGAACTGACAGCTATCCGGGATTTATCCAAAGATGCAATCTCAGAATCCACAGAAATGAAGAAGAATATGGATGCATTGATGGATGTTATCAATCATATGAATGAAGTCATTGAAGGTATCAATGCAATTTCCGAACAGACCAACCTGCTGGCATTGAACGCATCAATCGAGGCAGCAAGAGCAGGAGAAGCAGGAAAGGGATTTGCCGTTGTAGCGGAAGAAATCCGTCAGCTGGCAGAGGGAACCAAACAGTTAACCGGAAATATGGGTGAATTCGTAGAAGGAATCCGCGATGCTTCTGAGAAGAGTTCTAAGAGTGTGGATGTTGCAATTACATCTCTTGACAATATTGATCAGAAGATTAATGCTGTATGGAATATTAATGACGAGAACAAGAAAAGTGTTGGAACCATCAGCGAATCGATTGGTTCCCTTGCTGGTATCAGTGAAGAAATCAGCAGCTCCATGAATGTGCTGGAAACCCAGGTGTCCTGTATTGAAGACCAGTGCGGTAATCTCAGCAATGATGCAGAATTACTGACCGTTATAAATGGAAATTTAAAAGGTTCGGTAGAACCATTAACCCAGGTTGAAACGGGTATGGATAATGTGGCGAAGGTTATAGGAGAAATGAGCCGTGATGCATTTTACCGTATGGATAATGCAGTTTTTGATGCTTATGTACAAAAAGCAATGGAAGCACATAGGGCATGGCTTGAGACTTTACATACCATGGTAACTGAGAAGAATGTCCTTACGTTACAATTTGATGATACAAAATGCGGCTTTGGTCATTTTTACTATTCCATGCATCCGGAAAATCCGGCAATTGCACCGGCCTGGAATGCACTGGCAGAGAAACACAGAAGATTCCATGGATATGGAAAAGAAGTGCAGCAGGCACTGTTTGATGAGAACGCTGAAAAAGCAGAAGAAATTTATCTGGAAGCAGAGAAATGCTCAAATGAATTACAGAATGATTTTGCTGCAATTTTAAATATTTCTGCAGGATTATCCCAGAACGGACAGAGTGTGTTTGCATAAACAGAAAGTAAGAAAAGGATATTTTATGCCTGAATTTTTTGAAAACAATGAAATGGAAGAAAGAGTCATCCTGGTTGGCGTAAGCAGCCAGGATGGCGATGATACAGAAGACTCCCTGGATGAATTGGAGGAGCTGGTGAAGACTGCCGGAGCAGTAACGGTGGGCAGGGTAATCCAGAACCGTCAGACAATACATCCGGGGCTTTATATTGGTAGCGGAAAAGTAGAAGAGCTGCTGGATGAAATTGCATGGACCAATGCAACAGGAATTGTCTGCGATGACGAACTAAGCCCGGCACAGCTTCGGAATCTTTCAGATGCCCTGAACGTAAAAGTGATGGACAGAACCTTAATTATCCTTGATATTTTTGCTGCCAGAGCATCTACCAGTGAAGGAAAGATACAGGTGGAACTGGCACAGCTTCGTTACCGCATGAGTCGTCTTTCCGGCATAGGAAAGAGTATGTCAAGGCTGGGAGGAGGAATTGGAACGAGAGGTCCGGGAGAGAAAAAGTTAGAGGTAGACCGTCGTCTGATTGCATCAAGAATCAGCCAGCTCAAACGGGAGTTAGAGGAAGTGAAACGGCACCGGGAAGTGAATCGTGTGGCAAGACAGCGGAATCGTGTTCCGGTGGCAGCGATTGTAGGGTATACCAATGCCGGTAAATCAACCCTTTTAAATGCTCTGACCGGAGCTGGAATTCTTGCAGAGGATAAACTTTTTGCAACCTTAGACCCGACTACCAGAATGTTAGAACTTCCGGGAAACCAGAAGCTTTTGCTTACGGATACGGTAGGGTTTATCCGGAAACTGCCGCATCATCTGATTGATGCCTTCCGTAGTACTTTAGAGGAAGCTAAGTATGCAGATTTTATCATTCATGTGGTGGATGCATCCAATCCACAGGCTGCCAAGCAGATGCATATTGTATATGAGACATTGCACCAGTTAGAGGTTACAGATAAAAAGATATTGACATTGTTTAATAAGCAGGATGCTATTACAGACCGGGAACCATTGCGGGATGGCAGGGCAGATATTACTTTACGGGTATCTGCAGCAAGAGGTGATGGACTAGAAGAACTGAAAGACTGCCTCGCCCGGATACTGCGGGAGAACAAACACTATCTTGAGACAGTGCTGCCATATGACAAGGGTGGATTGCTGCAGCAGATAAGAGAAACAGGAGAATTAATAGCAGAAGAATATCTGCCGGAGGGAATTCGTATAGAAGCATATGTACCTCCGGAGCTATTTGAGAAAATACATGCATGAGCAGATTGCCCCAGAACTGCTTGTATGCTAAAATAGGAGCAACAGGAGGTATTCCACATGACAATCTTAATAAAAGGTGGCCGCATTTTAGATCCGGCTACGAAAACAGATGATGTAATGGACCTTTTCATAGAAGATGGAGTCATTACCAAAAGAGGGAAAAATATCAAGAAAAAGGCAGAGAAGACTATCGATGCCAAAGGACTGTATGTAATGCCGGGACTCGTTGATATGCATGTGCATTTGCGGGATCCAGGATTTACTCATAAGGGTGATGTTGAAACAGAAACCCGTTCCGCAGCAAGAGGCGGATATACCACGGTACTTGCAATGCCAAATACCAAGCCGGTGGTAGATAATGCTGATGTGGTACGTTATGTACATCATAAGGCAGAAAGTGTCGGACTGGTGCATGTATTACAGGTTGGTGCTGTGACAAAAGGACAGCAGGGAGAGGAATTAGCTGACATCAAAGAGATGGTGGAGGCAGGAAGCCCTGCAATCAGTGAAGATGGCAAATCAGTCATGAATTCACTTCTTGCAAGAGATGCCATGCTGGTAGCAAGAGACTGTAACATTCCGGTACTGTCACATTGCGAAGATAAGAATCTGGTTGGCTCCGGCGTGGTCAACGAGGATGAGAATGCAAAACGGTGGGGACTGGCTGGAATTACCAATTCTGTAGAAGATATCATGATTGCAAGAAATATCCTGTTATCCAAAGATACCGGTGCACACCTGCATCTTTGCCACTGCTCCACAAAGAACAGTGTAATCATGGTAAAATATGCCAAGTTAGAGCATATTCCGGTATCCGCAGAGGTATGTCCGCATCATTTTACACTGACATCAGATGATATGGTAGAGGGAGATACTAATTATAAGATGAATCCGCCACTCCGCCGGAAAGATGATGTGGAGGCATTGAAAAAGGGACTTTCCGACGGAACCATGGAAGTCATTTCTACAGACCATGCACCGCATACAGCAGATGAAAAAAATAGCAGCATGGTAAAGGCACCATTCGGAATCGTTGGAATGGAAACTGCAGCAGCACTGACTTATACAGAACTCGTACTGGGTGGATACTTAACACCGATGCAGATGGTAGAGAAGATGAGCTATAACCCGGCACAGATTCTTCATTTGAAGAAGGGAACTTTGGAAGAGGGAAGAATGGCAGATGTCATGCTTTTTGATCCGGAATGCACTTATGCCATTGATAAGAACAAGTTCTGGTCGAAAGCAAAGAATACACCATTCCAAGGCAGAAAAGTAACCGGTAAAGTAATGATGACTATCTGTGACGGCAAAATTGTATATGATGCAGCAGAAGAATAAGAAAAAGAAAGGCTTAAAGATATGATTAACAAATTAATTAAAAAAATCGAGAAAACCCATGCACCAATCGTTGTCGGCTTAGATCCGATGTTAGATTATGTTCCGGAACATATTAAGGCAGCAGCATTTAAGGAGCGTGGTGAGACTTTAGAGGGTGCAGCAGAAGCAATCTGGCAGTTTAACAAAGCAATTGTAGATGCCACTTATGATCTGATTCCTGCTGTAAAACCACAGATTGCCATGTATGAGCAGTTTGGAACAGAGGGTGTGAAAGCATATCAGAAGACAGTAGATTACTGCCACTCCAAAGACCTTGTGGTAATCGGAGATGTAAAACGTGGCGATATCGGTTCTACATCCGCAGCTTATGCAGTGGGACATCTTGGTAAAGTCCAGGTGGGAAGTAAGAAGCTTTCTGCTTTTGATGAAGACTTTGCAACCGTTAATCCATATCTTGGTTCAGACGGAATCAAGCCTTTCCTGGAAGTATGTAAAGAAGAGAAAAAAGGTATCTTCATTTTAGTTAAGACCAGCAATCCATCCAGTGGAGAATTCCAGGACAGATTAATTGATGGCAGACCACTGTATGAATATGTCGGTGAAAAGGTAGCTCAGTGGGGCGAAGAAGTCATGGGAGATAACTACAGCTATGTGGGAGCAGTAGTAGGAGCAACCTATCCGGAGATAGGAAAAGTCCTTCGTAAAGTAATGCCAAAGAGCTTTATCCTGGTTCCGGGATACGGTGCCCAGGGTGGAAAAGGAGCGGACTTAGTACATTACTTCGACGAAAACGGACTGGGTGCAATTGTTAATTCATCCCGTGGAATCATTGCAGCATATAAGCAGGAGGCTTATGCATCTTTTGGAACAGAACATTTTGCAGATGCATCCAGAGCAGCAGTAGAGGCAATGATAAAAGATATCGATGGAGCTTTACAGGCAAGATAGGAGAAGAAGATGGCAGAGAAGTTTAAAGAACAGGCGATTATTATCCGCCAGGAAGAAATTGCGGATGACATTTACAGTATGTGGCTGCGTACGGAAGAGATTGCAGCACATGCAAAAGCAGGTCAGTTTGTATCTGTATATTGTAATGAAGGAAGCAGGCTGCTTCCAAGACCAATCAGTATCTGTGAAATTGATAAAAAGGATAATGCCATCCGTCTGGTATACCGTAAAGTTGGAAAGGGAACAGAAGAGTTTTCCGGTATGCATACCGGCGGAATTCTTAATATAACAGGACCGCTGGGAAATGGATTTCCGAAGAAAGAAAAGAAAGCGTTCTTAATTGGTGGTGGAATTGGTATTCCGCCAATGTTAGAGCTGGCAAAAGAATTGGACTGTGAAAAGCAGATGGTACTTGGCTTCCGGGATGAGCTTTTCCTGATGGATGAATTTCGTGAAGAAGGAGAAGTCTATGTGGCAACTGAGGACGGAAGTGCCGGAACAGAAGGAAATGTATTGGATGCCATCCGTGAAAATGGGCTGACAGCAGATATTATCTATGCCTGTGGACCAAAGCCGATGCTGGCAGCTATTAAGGAATATGCAAAAGAGAAACAGATTGAGTGCTGGATTTCCATGGAAGAACGTATGGCTTGTGGAATCGGAGCCTGCTTAGCCTGCGTATGCCAGTCTAAGGACAAGGACGAACATTCCAATGTCAATAATAAACGTGTATGTAAAGAAGGACCGGTTTTCCGGGCTGAGGAGGTGGAACTTTAATGAATACAAGAGTAAATCTGGCAGGAGTATTATTGAAGAACCCGATTATGACAGCATCCGGAACCTTTGGCTCCGGTCAGGAATACAGTGAATTTGTAGATTTGAATAAACTGGGTGCAGTAGTGACGAAAGGTGTTGCCAATGTACCTTGGCCGGGAAATCCGACCCCTCGTGTGGCAGAGGTGTACGGTGGAATGTTAAATGCTATCGGTTTACAGAATCCTGGTATTGATGTATTTGTACAGCGTGATATTCCATTTCTTACCCACTATGACACACGCATTATTGTAAATGTATGTGGAAAAACAGCCTCCGATTATATAGAAGTTGTGGAAAGACTGGCCGAACAGCCGGTAGATATGCTGGAAATCAATATTTCCTGCCCAAATGTCAAAGAAGGCGGTATTGCCTTTGGACAGAATGCAGCTTCTGTAGAAGAAATTACAAAAGAAGTAAAGAAATATGCCAAACAGCCGGTTATTATGAAATTGAGCCCGAATGTAACGGATATTACAGAGATGGCAAAAGCGGCAGAAGCAGGCGGAGCAGATGTGATTTCCCTGATTAATACACTGACTGGAATGAAGATTGATGTAAACCGCAGAAAATTTGCTCTGGCAAACAGAACGGGTGGGATGTCCGGACCGGCAGTGCATCCAATTGCAGTGCGTATGGTATATCAGGCAGCCCAGGCAGTGAATATTCCGATTATCGGAATGGGAGGTGTACAGAGCACTGAAGATGCATTGGAACTGATACTGGCAGGAGCAACCGCAGTATCTGTGGGAACTGCAAACTTTACTAATCCTGCTGCAACGATTGATATTATCAATGGTATACAGGATTATATGGAAAATAATGGAGTTGAAGATATCAATGAACTGATTGGTGCAGTCACTGATTAAGGGCTGTTTTTGGTGCTGCCGGAGAGATAAAACAATACCCAGGGATAAAATGTAAGTAATGTAATTGCCGGAAAGGATAGAAACAGTGGAAAAGATTTGGAATTTCTTTGAAAATCTTGATGAACTTGTATATGTCTCAGATGTTGATACCTATGAGCTTGTGTATATGAACCGGAAAACACGGGAAAACTTTGGATTTCAGACCCGGGAGGAAATAAAAGGAAAGAAATGTTATGAGGTGATGCAGCATAATGCCGCCCCTTGTAGTATGTGCAATAATCAGGAACTGGTAGAAGGTGAGTTTAAAGAATGGAAGTATTATAATCCGGTTCTTGGCAAACATCTGTTGTTGAAGGATACTATGCTGCAACAGGATGGTCGACGTTACCGGGTAGAAATTGCACTGGATGTCAGCAACGAAGAAAAACAGGGAAGTCTGATTCAAAACTATGAAAATATGGAGGCTATTATAAATGAGGGCATAAGAATTGCGTTAAATGCCCCTACATCAGAACAGTCGCTGGAAATTATCCTGGAATATCTTGGAAAGGCATTGAATGGAGAACGTACCTATATTTTTGAAAAAAACTTATTGGGAAATGACGATAACACCTATGAATGGGTAGCGAATGGTATCAGACCTGAGAAAGATAATTTGCAGAATGTTCCGGCTGAAGTATGCGAGAACTGGTACCGCAATTTTAGGGAAGGCAAAAATATTATCATTGGTAATCTGGAAAATATACGTGAGAGTGATCCACTGCAGTATGAGAATCTGAAACAACAGAATATTTCAACGCTGGTAGTAGTTCCACTGTATGAAGGGCAGAAAATCATCGGTTTTTATGGAGTTGATAATCCTCCCGAAAAAATGTTGGATTATACTTCTAATATGCTTCAGATTATGGGATATTTTATTGTCTCCAGCATCAGAAGGCGTAATCTGGTGCGGGAATTGGAACGGATGAGCTATAGTGACCAGCTTACGAAACTTGGAAACCGGTTTGCCATGGAACAGTATGTTACAGATGCATCAGGGACTTCAGGCTTTGGTGTGGTGTATTGCGATATTACAGGACTGAAAAGGGTAAATGATACTTTAGGTCATCAGGCAGGTGACCAGCTCATTCTGCGTGCCGGCGAATTACTCCGTGAGGAATTTTCAGACTATGGACTGTTCCGTATTGGAGGGGATGAACTTCTGGCACTGTGTGCAGGTATCGGAGAAGAGGAACTGAAGCAGCGGATAGAACGTATGAAGGCTGGCATGAAGAAAAAAGATGTAGTAATGGCAGTCGGATCAGTATGGCAGGAAAGCTGGGAGCGTGGATTTGACCTCTTGCTGATGGAAGCTGAACGCAGAATGTATCAGGAAAAAGCAGCTTATTATAATAATGCCGGTATAGACCGGCGCCATTAAGAAAAATGCATTGAGGTTTTCAGGGAAGTATGGTAGCATAAGAAATTAGGTAAAAGAAAAAAGTGATATTTCACTGTTGACATATTCAGGAGGTTTCATACATGGAAGCATATAAGAAAGAGTTTATTGAATTTATGGTGGAGAGTGAGGTTTTGAAATTTGGTGACTTCACATTAAAGAGTGGAAGAAAGTCTCCATTCTTTATGAATGCAGGTGCATATGTAACCGGTTCACAGTTATCCCGCCTTGGAGAATATTATGCAAAAGCAATTCACGACCACTATGGTACCGATTTTGATGTGCTGTTTGGACCGGCATATAAGGGAATTCCGCTTTCTGTTGCAACAACGATCGCATTCAGCCGTCTTTATGGCAAAGAGATTCGTTACTGTTCTAACCGTAAAGAAGTAAAAGACCATGGCGATACCGGAATTTTGCTTGGAAGCAAAATCAAAGATGGTGACCGTGTTGTTATTATTGAGGATGTAACGACATCCGGAAAATCTATTCAGGAGACATTCCCAATCATTCAGGCACAGGGAGACGTAACTATCCTTGGACTGATGGTATCCTTAAACCGTATGGAAAAAGGTCTTGAGACAGACAAATGCGCATTGGATGAGATTCGGGAGAAATATGGTTTCCCTGCAAATGCAATTGTCAGCATGGCAGATGTGGTAGAGTGTTTATACAACCGTCCTTGCCAGGGCAGGCTTATCATTGATGATAAGATGAAAGAAGCAATTGATAAATATTATGAGCAGTATGGGGCAAAATAAACAGCAAAAATGAAATGGGGAAAAGGAATTGAGTCAGAAGACGAGAAAACTGCTTCGTATCGGAGCATGGATTTTATTCGTAATATATCTGGGTCTGCTTTGCTATTTCCTGTTCTTCTCAGAAATGCTGGGAAGAACCTATTCTGAAAGAAGCTACCATTATAATCTTATGCCCTTAAAAGAAATCAAGCGGTTTATTATTTACCGGAAGGCATTGGGCACGAAAGCAGTCTGCTTTAACCTTCTGGGAAATATTGTTGCTTTTATTCCTTATGGAATGCTTCTGCCATTACTGGCACATAACCAGAGAAAGTTCTACCGGGTAGTGCTTTTAAGCTTCGACTTCAGTCTGCTGGTGGAACTGGTACAGCTTGTATCCAAGGTAGGAAGCTTTGATGTAGATGATTTGATTTTAAATACCATTGGTGGGGCGATTGGATATGTTGGATTTTTGCTGGCAAATCATATCCGGTGTCACAAATTTGAGCAGAAAGAATAGACTTCGGTACAAATATGGTATCGGGAGAAAGAACATGAGAAAAAGACGAAGAGGATACAGAAAATATAAATTTACAGAAAAAACACTTTCGAAAAGAGGAATTACAGCACTTGTTCTGGCACTACTGTCACTGGTCAGTTTTGTGGTGATGGTAGTTCTTGCATTCAGAAGTGCCGGTAATTTAAGCATATACATAGCCTGCTATGGAATCCTGGCCTTTTTTGCAGCATTAGCCGCAGTGATTCTTGCAATCATAAGCCTGAAGGAGGAAAATTCATTTCGCAGCATTCCGTATGCTGCTACATTTTTGTCAGTTTTTTCACTGCTTATCTGGATTGCTGTCTATGCAGGCGGTATTCTGTTGTAGGCAAAATTAGAAATATAAAGGATAGAAAGTATGGAATATCAGAATTTAAACGCAGAAGAAAGAGAAGCAATTACAGAACGACTGGATTTGGTAACGGAACGGATACATGAACTTGCGGCAGAACCGGAGGTTTGTGAGCCGTTCCGTGCTTATTTTAAAGGAACGGCAGCATTTATTGTAAAAACGGAAGAAGTATTGCGGCAGGTATTAAATGACAGCTTCTGCAGCCAAAGCAGGGAAACATTACAGAAGATAAATGAAGCATTGTATGAGGACATTTTGCCGGAACATTATAAAGAAAGCTATGCCAACCCGGATTATGCCTGTATAACCCTGGGCGAGGAATACGGCACACTCCTTAGCATGCTCTATGCAGAGCTTCGGAGCCTGATTCCTTATGCTTATGAGGGCGATGTGGAAGCCTATACCTGCTTCTGTGAATTGTTTATCCAGGTTTATACCTGTTTTAATGACGAAGAGGGAACAACCCTGAAAGAAGTGCAGCAGGCAATTTACTGGTTCTTCCACGATTACAGTGAATTGTTTACCGAGCGCAGCATCTGTGAAATGGTGGATGCCAGCCGGGATTTCTTTACCCGGATAGTAATGGATTCTGATTTACAGGATTTAAAATACCTTTATTATTATGGAGAGCCAATCGGAGAAAATGAAATCCGTATGGCAGAGTATATGAACCAGCTTCCGCAGGAGAAGATTCAGGCAATGGCGGATACTTATACGGAAGGCTACCGGATTGGCTTTATTACCACCGGAAAAGACTTATCCATAAAATCTACCGTAAATGTGGAATATGCCATCGGAATGGAACGTATGGTGCGGGCAGCAATTGCTAATTTTGAGAAGATGGGATTAAAACCGACGATTTACCGGGATGCGTTTTCTTCCTTCCGTAACCGCGGCAATTCCAAGCGGGGCTGCTATGCGACTTCTGTGAACCGTCAGTTTGATTATGACCATAAAGCAGATAAAGCAGTATATTTAGATAAAGCCTTTGTGGAACGCCGATTAGAGACACTCCGGACTGTATATGAAGATAAGAAAGAACTTGCAGCAGGCTACGCAGGTCCGGCTGTAATCGAGGTGTTCGGAGAACCGTTATTTGAACCGGAAAATAAAAAAACTGCCTGCCATTACAGCGACAAGCAGAATGAATTAAATGTCTATTATGCGTCACAGGCTGGGCAGATTACCAATCAGTATATTAAGGGAGAGGAAAGAAGCTTTACGATTATTGCTTATCCGCTCCCGCAGATTGGCAGCAACTTTGAAGAAATCTTTGATAAGACGGTAGAATTAAATACACTGGATTATACCCTGTACCGGGATATGCAGGCGAAAATTATTGAAGTATTAGACCAGGGAGTCAGGGCACATATCAGAGGAAAAGGCGATAACGAAACAGATATGACAGTGGAATTATACCGCCTTAAGAATCCACAGCAAGAGACTATCTTTGAAAATTGCGTGGCAGATGTCAATATTCCGGTAGGGGAAGTGTTTACTTCACCGGTGCTGACCGGAACCCACGGAGTACTGCATGTATCTTATGCCTATCTTAACGGACTCCGGTATGAGAACCTGAAAATGACGTTTAAAGATGGAAAAGTTGTGGATTACAGCTGCAGTAATTTTGACAGTGAAGAAGAGAACCATAAATATATTTATGATAATGTGCTGATGCACCATGATACGCTGCCGTTAGGGGAGTTTGCTATTGGAACCAACACCACGGCATACCGGATGGCAAAGGATTTTGATATTGCAGATAAATTGCCGATTCTGATTGCAGAGAAGACAGGTCCACATTTTGCAGTGGGAGATACCTGTTATTCCCAGGCGGAGGATACGCCGGTTTATAATCCGGATGGAAAAGAAATTGTGGCAAGGGATAATGAAATCTCAATTCTTCGGAAAGAAGACGAAAGTAAGGCATACTTTAACTGCCATACGGATATTACGATACCGTATGATGAATTAGACTGCATTTATATCGAACGGGCAGATGGCAGTACCGGGGATATTATAAGAGATGGCAGATTTGTAGTGCCGGGCACAGAAAAACTCAATGAGCCGTTGGAAAATAAGACTTCATTTCCGGCGTAAAACAGTGTATACTAAAAGGACAAGTATCTATGAGAAAAGGAGAAAGAAAATGGCAAAAGTAGGAATTGTAATGGGCAGTGATTCAGATATGCCTGTAATGGCAAAAGCAGCAGATATTTTGGAACAGCTTGGAATCGAGTATGAGATGACAATTATTTCCGCACATCGTGAGCCGGATGTATTTTTTGAATATGCAAAGAGCGCAGAGAGCAAAGGATTTAAAGTAATTATCGCAGGAGCAGGAATGGCGGCGCATCTTCCTGGAATGTGTGCAGCAATCTTCCCTATGCCGGTAATCGGAATTCCGATGCATACCACATCCTTAGGCGGAAGAGATTCTCTTTATTCTATCGTACAGATGCCAACCGGTATTCCGGTAGCAACCGTTGCAATCAATGGTGGAGCAAATGCAGGAATTCTTGCAGCGAAGATTCTTGCAACATCAGATGATGCATTATTAGCACGATTAAAAGAATATTCTAAGAATTTAAAAGAGCAGGTAGAAGCAAAGGATAAGAAGCTTCAGGAAGTCGGCTATAAAGAATACATGAAATAGCAGGCGTAAGTGAGTCAACACGCTTTTAGAGCTGGCGAGTGGCGAAATCATTAGGTAAGAACAGTGAAATAGAGGAAAAAAGAAAAGGGTAGAGAGAAAAAAGTTTTAAAATAAGGTTGAGGAGAATACGAATGAAAACTACACTGATTATTATGGCGGCAGGCATTGGCTCCCGTTTTGGCGGCGGAATTAAGCAGCTTGAGAAAATGGGACCAAATGGCGAGATTATTATGGACTATTCCATTTATGACGCGGTGGAAGCAGGTTTTGACAAGGTTGTATTTATCATTCGCAAGGATATTGAGGCGGATTTTAAAGAAATCATTGGAAACAGAATTGGAAAGCAGGTAGAAGTAGATTATGTATTCCAGGATATCAATGACATACCGGAAGGCTTTACAGTGCCGGAAGGCAGAACAAAACCATGGGGAACCGGACAGGCAGTATTATGCTGCAAAGGCGTAGTGAAGGAACCATTTTTAGTCATCAATGCAGATGATTATTACGGAAAAGAAGCATTTGTAATGATGCATGATTTTCTGGTAAATCATGAAGAGGATAAGGAAAGATTCCGCCTTGGAATGGCTGGATATATCCTGAAGAACACACTGAGTGATAACGGAACTGTTACCCGTGGTGTCTGTGTGGTAGATGAAAAGAGTGGCTATCTTGAAAAAATTTTAGAGACACACAGCATCTATGCCGATGAAAAAGGAAAAGTACATTGTGAAGAAGCTGATGTGGCAGAATGGATTCACCCGGATGTAAATGTATCTATGAACATGTGGGCTGGCTATCCGGATTTTATTGATTATCTGGAAGAGGGCTTTCGTGAGTTCTTGGCACATATTGAAGACAATCCGATGAAGAAAGAGTATCTGCTGCCAAATATTGTGGAATTGCTTTTGAATCAGGATAAGGCAACCGTAAAAGTTTATGAGACAGCAGACCGCTGGTTTGGAGTTACTTATTTAGAGGACAAACCATTTGTTGTGGATTCCATCCGCGGACTGATTAAAGACGGTGTCTATCCGGAAAATCTTTGGGCATAGAATTGGAGGATTGTAACATGAAAAAGAAGAGAATTGTGATTGCATTAGGACATGAAGCATTGGGAACAACACTTCCGGAACAGAAGAAAGCAACCAAGCTTACCGCAAAAGCAATCGGAGATTATATTAAGGATGATTGTCAGGTAGTTCTTTCCCACAGCAATGGACCACAGGTGGGAATGATACATACTGCAATGGCTGAATTCGCGAGAATTTATCCGGAATATACTGCTACTCCGATGTCTGTCTGCTCTGCTATGAGCCAGGGCTATATCGGATACGATTTGCAGAATGCCATTCGTACCGAATTATTAAACCGTGGAATTTACAAACCGGTATCTACTGTTTTAACACAGGTAACCGTAGACCCATACGATGAAGCATTTTATCATCCAACCAAAATTATCGGCCGTGTCATGACAGAGGAAGAGGCAGAAGCTGAGGAGAAGAAAGGTAACCATACGGTAAAACAGGGTGAAGGATACCGCCGTATCGTAGCTGCTCCAAAGCCAATGGACATCGTAGAAATTGATGCCATTCGTGCACTTTCCGATGCAGACCAGGTAGTAATTGCCTGTGGTGGTGGCGGTATTCCTGTATTAGAGCAGGATAATAATCTAAAAGGTGCCAGCGCAGTTATTGAAAAAGACCTTGCAGCAGGCAGACTTGCAGAGCTTTTAGATGCTGACCAGCTCATTATCTTAACCAGTGTTGAGCATGTGTGTTTAAATTATGGCACAGCCAATGAACAGCCATTGGATGAGATGACGGTAGAAGAAGCAAAACAGTATATGGACGAGGGTCAGTTTGAAGAAGGAACCATGCTTCCGAAGATTCAGGCAGCAATCGATTATATCGGTAATTCTGCAGTCCGTTCCGTACTGATTGCAAACTTAGAGGAAGCATTAGATGGCGTCAGCGGATTAAAGGGAACTTTGATTCATAAGTAAGATGATATAAGGGAAATGTGAGGGAATCTATGAGAACATCAGAAAGAAGCACATTCCATAAGGGCAGCAGGCACTCGGCAGTTACCGTATGCCTGTTGCTTGTTATGTGTCTGGTATTTCTGACCGCTTGCGGGAAGGATAAAAAAGACGATACAGTTGCGAATGTGAATACCGAAGAAACATTAACAAATACAGAGGTACCAACAACAGAAAGTGTAATTGACACCGAAGAAGTTGTAGATACGGAAACAGAAACAGAGACGGAAACAGAGCATGTTCCGGCAGTATTGAATCCGGATACGGTAGTTTATGCAGAAGAGACTGTTTATACGACAACAAGAGTCAATGTGAGAGTAGAACCTTCTACCGATGCAGAGGTTTATAAGAAATTATCTGCGGGAAAAGAACTTACCCGCACTGCAAATGATGGAAGCTGGAGCCAGGTTTCATTGGATGAAGGAACTTATTATATAGCATCCGATTATCTGACCACAGAGAAGCCGCAGGAGCCGGTAGCATTGACTGGAAGTGCAGGAACCGGAATTACATCCGGAAGCGGCGGACATGTCATCTGCATTGACCCGGGACATCAGAGCAGAGGAGACAGTACACCGGAGCCGGTAGCACCGGGATCTTCTGAGACCAAGGCAAGAGTAACCGGAGGAACATCCGGTGTTGCAACCGGACAGACAGAGTATCAGCTTAATTTATCCGTCAGCTTAAAATTGCGGGATGAACTGGTAGCAAGAGGTTATACCGTAGTCATGACAAGAGAAACCAATGATGTGAATCTCAGTAACAGCGAGCGGGCAGCCATTGCAACCAATGCGGGAGCAGAAGCATTTGTCCGTATACATGCCAACGGATCTACCAACAGCGGAGCCAATGGAGCTATGACAATCTGCCAGACGGCGTCCAATCCGTATGTAGGAAGCTTTTACAGCCAGAGCCGTTCTCTTTCCCAGAATATACTGGATAGTCTGTGTGCACAGACCGGTGCAAAGAAGGAATATGTGTGGGAGACTGATACCATGAGTGGAATTAACTGGAGTACCGTACCGGTAACAATTGTAGAAATGGGATATATGACAAATCCCACCGAAGATTCCAATATGGCAACGGACTCTTATCAGACTCAGATTGCACAGGGAATCGCCAATGGGATTGATGCTTATTTTGCCGGTAATTAGGCAAGATAATTAATGACAGCAAAGAGAATGAGATCTTCTTTTGGAGAAGCATTTGCAATGCTGTGGGACTCTCCGCTTTTGCAGACGCAGGTGTCACCGGCTTCTAAAGCAACGATGGTTCCGTTATCGTCATAGGCTGCATGGCCGGAAAGAATGGTGATGATTTCTTCTTCCCCTTCATGCATATGCTTTCCGAGAGAACAGCCCGGTCTTAAGATGAGTTTTGCAATCATCTTGGCTGGGCTTTCATAGTCTATAGGATTGACGGAATGGATAATCTCAACGGTGCCGGTTCCGCCTTTCATATTTTCGTTAAAAATATGTTTTAATTCAGATGCTCTATGATACATATATTACCTCCTGAATAGTTGTGCTATGCATTACAGTATAGCCAGTGAGCAGTCAAATGTAAATATGTATTGTGATAGAAAATTATTGCCAATAAGAATGAAGAAGAAATACAGGAGACCTTTATGAATTTATTATCAGCAGAGAATATAACCAAGACATTTACCGGAAGAAAGTTATTTTCCAATGCCTCCTTTTATTTGCAGGAAGGAGAAAAAGTCGGAATTGTGGGAATTAACGGAACCGGAAAATCCACTTTACTGAAAATGCTGGCAGGCTTAGAGGAACCGGATGCTGGAGAAATCACCAAGGCAAATCATGCGGTAATCCGCTATCTTCCGCAGATGCCGGAATTTGGAGAAGAAGAGACTGTTTTAGAAAGTGTACTGGTAACGGCACACCGGAAAAATCAGGCAGATGCTTCCGGGGAAGATTATCAGATGTGGAATTTAGAGAGCAAGGCAAAATCCATGCTCACAAGACTTGGCGTATATAATTTTGAAGAAAAGACGAAAAACTTATCCGGTGGAGAAAGAAAACGTCTGGCTCTTGTGGCAGTGCTTTTAACACCCTGCGATATTCTGCTGTTAGACGAGCCTACCAACCACCTGGATGCAGATATGGCAGAGTGGCTGGAAGGGTATTTAAAGGGCTTTAAGGGAACACTGATTATGGTAACCCATGACCGGTATTTTCTGGACAGCGTATGTAACCGTATTGCAGAAATTGATAAAGGCTCCATTTACAGTTATCAGGAAAATTATTCCGGTTATCTGAATCTGAAGCAGGAGCGTATGGATATGGCAGTTGCCGGGGAACGGAAGCGGCAGTCCATCCTTCGCAAGGAGATCGCCTGGATGCAGCGGGGCGCAAGGGCAAGGTCTACCAAGCAGAAAGCCCATATCAAACGTTATGAGAATCTTAGAGACCAGTCGGGACCACAGTTTGATAAGCAGGTGGAATTAAGCTCGGTTTCCAGCCGTATGGGAAAGACGACGGTAGAGCTTCATCATATCAGTAAATCCTATGGAGAAAAAAAGCTGATTGAGGATTTTTCCTATATCTTTCTTAAGAATGACAGAGTCGGATTTGTGGGACATAATGGATGCGGTAAGACCACTTTGATGAAGATTATCGATGGCAGGGTAAAGCCGGATGCCGGAGAACTGGTTATCGGACAGACCATAAAGATAGGCTATTATTCCCAGGAGATTGAAAAGGATGCATCGGCGGGAGTTGCCTATATGGATCCGTCTTTAAAGGTTATTGAATATATCCGCAATACTGCAGAATATGTCCGGACAGAGGATGGACTGGTGTCCGCATCAGCCATGTTGGAGCGTTTCTTATTCCCACCGGAAGAACAGTATGGCGTTATCGGAAAACTTTCCGGTGGAGAAAAGCGGAGACTGAATCTGCTTCGTGTATTGATGGAAGCACCGAATGTATTGATTTTAGACGAGCCGACCAATGATCTTGATATTACGACACTGGCAATCTTAGAGGATTATCTTGATAATTATGATGGAATCGTCATTACGGTATCCCATGACCGGTATTTCCTTGACCGTATCGCAAAGCGGATTTTTGCATTTGAACAGGGAAACATAAGACAGTATGAGGGCGGTTATACGGATTATCTTGCCAAGCGGCCGGAGGATGAGACAGCAGTGGGAAATGCAGGCACAGAGACTTCCGGGAAGAAAGCAGACCAGACGGAAAACGCAGATGCCATAGAGAATACCGAAAAGAAGGATTCCAGGGCGACCTGGAAGAGCGGCAGGAAGTTGAAATTTACCTGGCAGGAGCAGAAGGATTATGAGACCATCGAGGACGATATTGCAGCTTTGGAAGCAAAGTTAGAAGAACTGGATGAGAAGATGGGAAGCTTTGCCAGTGATTTTGTAAAATTAAATGAGCTGACCCAGGAGAAGATAAAAGTGGAAGATGAATTAGAGCATAAGATGGAACGCTGGGAGTATTTAGAAGAACTGAATGCTAGAATAAAGGCTCAGGACAGGTAGGAGATAAGGCTATGGAGAAGGAAAAAAACAGTAAGAATATTATGGATTATGCAACGGTTACACTCTTAGATGCAGAGAATGCCATTGAAATCATCGACCAGACAAAGCTGCCGGGAACGATAGAACTGATCCGGTTAAAAAGTGCACAGGAAATCTGGAATGCCATTTATTTATTGAAAGTCCGTGGCGCACCGGCAATAGGTGTGGCAGCAGGCTTTGGCATTTATCTTCTGGCAAAAGAAATTGAAACAGAGGATTATGAAGTCTTTTATGAAGCTTTTCAGAAACAGAAAGAATATTTGAATTCTTCCCGCCCGACCGCAGTCAATCTCTCCTGGGCATTAAACCGGATGGAGAAAGTCTGTATTGCAAATAAAAATAAGCCGGTTGCAGAGATAAAAGAATTGCTTCATAAAGAAGCCCTTGAGATTCAGGAAGAAGATATCCGGGTCTGCAAAAGTATCGGAGAACACGGGCTGACACTGGTGAAGCCGGGTGATGGCATTTTGACCCATTGCAATGCCGGACAGCTTGCCACCAGTAAATATGGGACTGCTACAGCACCGATTTATCTGGGGGAAGAAAGAGGTTATCATTTTCATGTATTTGCAGATGAGACAAGACCTCTTTTGCAGGGGGCGAGACTTACTTCTTTTGAACTGCATGCAGCAGGGGTGGATGTGACCCTGATTTGTGATAATATGTCTGGCACCGTCATGAAACAAGGACTGGTACAGGCAGTATTTGTAGGCTGCGACCGGGTGGCAGCCAATGGAGACACCGCAAATAAAATCGGAACCTCCGTTGTGGCAACGGTAGCAAAGCGGTATCATGTACCTTTTTATGTCTGTGCACCGACCTCTACCATTGACTTGAATACAGCAACCGGAGATGACATCTGCATTGAAGAGCGTCCGGCAGAGGAAGTGACGGAAATGTGGTATCAGGAGCGGATGGCACCGGAAGGCGTCAAAGTATACAATCCGGCATTTGATGTGACAGATCACGATTTAATCAGCGGAATTGTAACAGAGTATGGAATCGCAAGAGAGCCATATACGGAGAGTTTAAAAGAAATCCTTTCGAAGAGAAATGCATAAGGTATCAATTTTTGTGCAAACTGATATCTTGAAAAGTGGCTATCAGTAAGGTATGATAGTAATAATGAGGTTTTAATAAAAATATAGGCGGTGTCGATCACGTACACCGCCTGTTTAGCGAAAAGAGGGAATAGAAATGGCAATAAAGTTTCAGAAAGAGCCAATGAATACACATTCATCCATAAAGCATGTAATCGGCGTAGTCAGCGGTAAAGGTGGTGTTGGAAAATCTTTTGTCACAGCATCCATGGCAGCCGCTATGCGTAAGAAAGGTTATGAAGTAGGTATTATGGATGCCGACATTACCGGACCATCCATTCCAAAGATGTATGGAATTCACGGAAAAGCAGTCGGAGATGGAAAAGAGATTCTTCCGGCAGTGGCAGAAGATGGAACCAGGATTATGTCTGTAAATTTATTGGTTGATACAGAAGAAACACCGGTTGTATGGCGTGGACCTGTCGTTGCCGGCGTAGTAAAGCAGTTCTGGAGTGACGTGGTATGGGGTGACATTGATTACCTTTTCGTAGATATGCCACCGGGAACCGGAGATGTTCCACTGACTGTATTCCAGTCTCTTCCGGTAGAAGGAATCATTATCGTAACTTCTCCGCAGGAACTGGTTCAGATGATTGTAAAGAAAGCATATAACATGGCAGGGATGATGAATGTTCCTGTCCTTGGAATCGTTGAAAATTACAGCTATTTAAAATGTCCGGATTGTGGAAAAGAGATTTCCTTATTTGGAGAAAGCCATATTGATGAAATCGCAGCAGACCTTGATTTGTCCGTTCTTGGAAAACTCCCATTGGACCCGGCATATGCAAAAGCTGCCGATGCAGGACAATTTTATACTATGGACAACCCATATATTGCCAAAGCAATTGAGGCGTTGGAACAAATTTAGATAATAACAGGTAATCTGCCATTTCGGTGGGTTACCTGTTTTATGCGGGAAAATATGTTTCCCGTAGTTAAAGCGGATGCAGCATAGCAACAGAAAAATGCATGAAAAGCACCGCAGAAGTGGGAAATAAAATTCCACGGATATCACACATTATATTTTAAGGAGGAGCTTTCGTTATGAACGAACGAAAAGACGCAATTCGCGACGCACGGACACTTGGTGTTCCAAAGATGCTGTTGTTAGGACTTCAGCACATGTTCGCAATGTTTGGCGCAACCATTCTTGTGCCGATTCTGGTGAACAGCTATTTTGAGGGAGAAGGCCTTTCCGTACAGGTTACTTTAATCTGTGCCGGTCTTGGAACTTTATTCTTCCACCTTTGTACCAAATTAAAAGTACCTGCATTCTTAGGTTCATCTTTTGCATTTTTAGGAGGATTTTCTACAATTGCACAGTTGGATACCGGAATCTTTGCAGACATGACCATGGGAGAGAAGCTTCCATATGCCTGTGGTGGTATTGTTGTCGCAGGAGCTTTATATCTGATTCTTGCACTTGTTATCAAAGTCGTAGGAGTAAAGAAAGTAATGCGTTTCCTGCCACCTGTTGTAACAGGACCAATCATCATCTGTATCGGCCTTTCCCTTGCACCATCTGCAGTAAACAATGCATCCACCAACTGGATTCTTGCACTGATTGCACTGGCAGTTATCATTATCTTTAACATCTGGGGAAAAGGAATGTTCCGCATTATCCCAATTCTTTTAGGTGTTGTCATTTCCTATGCAGCAGCACTGATTATGCAGGCAGCAGGACTGACTAATCCGGATGGAAGTGCTATCTTAAACTTTACCGAAGTAGCATCTGCAAGCTGGGTAGGACTTCCTCCATTCCAGTTATGCAAATTTAACCTGACAGCAATCTTGGTTATGGCACCAATCGCACTGGCAACTATGATGGAGCATATCGGAGATATGTCTGCAATTTCTGCAACTGTTGGTGAGAACTTTATCGAAGATCCGGGACTTCACAGAACCTTAATCGGTGACGGACTTGCAACCGCATTTGCAGGTATGGTTGGTGGTCCTGCAAATACTACATATGGTGAGAATACCGGTGTATTGGAATTAAGCCGTGTGCATGACCCTAGAGTGATCCGTATTGCAGCTGTATTTGCAGTTATCTTAAGCTTTATTCCGAAAATGGCTGAAATCATTGGTTCTATGCCATCTGCAATCATCGGTGGTGTCAGCTTCATGCTTTATGGTATGATTTCTGCAATCGGTGTCAGAAATGTAGTAGAAAATCACGTTGATTTCACCAAATCCCGTAACTTAATCATTGCAGCAGTAATCTTAGTCAGCGGACTTGGATTTTCCAAGGGACTTACCTTTACCATTGCAGGAACCAGCATTACTTTAACCGGACTTGCAATCGCAGCTTTAGCCGGAATTATCTTAAATGCAATCTTACCTGGTAAAGATTATCATTTCGGAGATGATCCAAAGGCAGATGCCAACCGTGGACTTGATATGAATCCGATTCAGGAAGAAGATATTCAGTAAGAAACAGAAAGCAATTCATTTAGAAAGAAACAGGTCATATCCAGCTTGTGAGGGCTGGGGTGACCTGTTTTGCGTTGCTTGGGAATAGCTGGCGTTTAGTTTTTTAATATTTCATTAAGTTGTTTCGAAATCAAAGGAAACACGGTATACTATAAGCAGCAGTAAAAGTGATGAAAATGTGGAGAAAGAAGAGGAACATATCATGTTAGAACAGTTATTACATATAGATGGGCAGATTTTATTATGGATACAGGAGTATCTGCGATTCCCGGCACTGACTTCTGTGATGAAGGATATTACGAATCTTGGAAATGCGGGAATCTTATGGATTCTGATAACCATTGTGCTTTTGCTGGACAAGAAGACGAGAAACGTAGGCTATATGTCGGCACTGGCACTAATTGGTTCGTTAATTGTAGACAATATTTTACTTAAAAATCTGGTGGCAAGAACCAGACCCTATGAAGTGGTTGATGGATTGAAGCTTTTAATTGAAAAGCAGTCAGATTATTCTTTCCCATCGGGACATACCGGAAGTTCTTTCGCATCAGCAATTGTATTATGGAAAGAGCTTCCTAGAAAATATGGAGTAATGGCATTAATTGTAGCTGTTCTGATTGCATATTCACGGTTATATGTAGGGGTGCATTATCCATCGGATGTGTTGGCAGGAGTGGTGATTGGAACCGTACTGGCGTTAGTTTCGGTATGGCTGGTAAAAAAGATTCAGGGACAGAAGAAACTTGTGAAGTAAGAGAAACATTTCTGAACTAGAGGCGAAAAATAGAGAATGATAGGAAACAGAGAAGAGCCAGAAAACAGAAAGCAGACTCAAAGCAGGAGGAGAAGGATGGAATTACAGCAGGCGGTGGAATTATCAAAGCGGGTTCAAAATGAAATCAAAAAAAGCGTAAAAGGAAAGGATGATTGTATCAGAAAGGCATTCTGTGCAATTTTAGCAGGAGGACATATTTTAATTGAAGATGTACCGGGAGTGGGAAAGACAACACTGGCGCTGGCTTTTTCGAGGGCATTGTGCCTTGAAAATCACAGGGTACAGTTTACACCGGATGTACTGCCGGCAGATATTTTGGGATTTTCTATGTATGATAAGGAGCAGGGCGGCTTTTATTATCATCCGGGTGCAGTCATGTGCAATCTGTTTTTGGCAGATGAAATCAACCGTACTTCTCCAAAGACCCAGTCAGCCCTGTTAGAGGTTATGGAAGAGGGAAAAGTGACGGTAGATGGCATCAGTCATCCGGTTCCGAAACCATTTCTTGTAATGGCAACCCAGAATCCGAAGGGAAGTGCCGGGACACAGATGCTGCCGGAATCCCAGTTAGACCGTTTCATGATTTGTATGAGCATGGGATACCCGGATTTGAAAAGTGAGATTGAGATTGCCAAAGGAAAGAGCATCGGACAGAGCTATGAGAGCATAGAAGGTGTGATGACAGGGGCGCAGCTGCAGGCAATGAAAGAAAACGTAGAAAATATTTTTATACATGACAGAATTTATGAATATATGATGGCGCTGATTCATGCCACCAGAAAAAATCCTTATATTGAGCTGGGCGTCAGTCCGCGTGGAATGGTGGCACTGACGAAAATGGTGCGTGCCAATGCATTTTTAAATGAGAGAGATTATGTGATTCCGGCTGATGTGGAGGATGTTTTTTATGATGTCACAAAGCATAGAATCGTATTAAATACCAAAGCACGGGTCACCGGGGTGTCCGGGGAAGCAGTTCTTGAAAAAATTATGGAAGATACCACAAAACCAACTTCGTTTAAGGGAAAAGAGTAGCCTATGGCAACAGGACTGATACTTGTACTTATTGTTGGTGCATTAGGATATCTTGGAATCATTTATACCAGCCCGGCATTGATACTTTTGTCGATTTGCTGCGGAGTAATGCTGTTTTTAGGCTATGGCTATATTTTATATATGATGTTTCGGGTAAAATGCCGGATTCAGATTCCGATTGTTATGGCAGAGCAGGAAGAAGGCGTTATGATCTGTGCGGTGACGGAAAACCGGAGCAGGCTGCCATTGCCGAAGGTGGTATACCGGATCGATTATCAGAACTCTTTTGGCAGGAAAAAGAGAAAGTTATCCATACAGACGGCAGCGGATGCAAAGAGCAGCAGCCGGATGAGCGTGGAGGTAGCAGCAAAAAGCAGTGGAAATTATACATTCCGGCTGGTTCGGGTAAGATTTTATGGCCTGCTTGGAATCGGCTATCTGACCAGGTATGTGCGCTATGAGGAACGGCTTTCCATTATGCCAAAGATAACACCGGTAATGATAGAGGTGGGATTAGCTTCCCGGTATTTTCAGGGAGAAGCGGAAGTATATGATGATAAAACCGGAGGAGATGATGTATCGGAGGTATTTCAGATCCGTTCCTTTCAGCCGGGAGATAAAATCCAGAATATCCACTGGAAGTTATCAGCAAAAGAAGATGAGCTGATGGTTCGGGAAAACAGTCTGCCGATGGGCTGTCCGGTGGTGATTCTTCTTGACATCAGCGGAGGGCAGAAAGAGACGGAGAAGCAGAGAAACCACTTTTTTGAAATGGTAATTTCGATTTCTTTTGGACTGGTGGAAAAACAGTGCCCTCATTATATTGCCTGGTATGATGAAAAGGAACATGACCTCATCCGGGTAAGGGTAGATACAGAAGAGAAGGTATATTATTTTATTCTGCTTTTGTATGGAGCGGTTCAGAGCCGGGAAAAGATGGATATTGCACTTTTATATCAGGAGAACTACCGGGGTGAGACAGCAGTTACAAAGATAGAAATGAACCTTGCAGGAAAACTTATTGTGGCAGGAACGGAAATAGAAGATTTCGCAAAAGCGGAGATTAGAGTATGAGAAAAAAGAAGAAAACATATGCATCGGTTATGAAAAAGACTGGAAACATACGGTATTCGCAGAAAGGACGGCGGGCAGGAAAAATTGCATTGCCGCCGCAGGTCATGCGTGTGGGAATGCAGAGCCTGCTGACTGTACTTTGGGAGCTTTCCATGTTCTTTATATTTGGAGACATCTTTCTGACTAACCGGTTTGGAAAGCCTGCATTGATATGGGTTTCTGTTTCTGCGGCAGCATTGACGGTTTCTTTTTCCTATTTTAAGAAGGCGGACAAGTGGCTGCTGCCTGTGGGAGAACTGCTGGTGGGACTGGTGCTTGGCAGGAAGGAACTTTATCCCGGGATGGCAGGACTGATCCGGCTGGTAGTGCAGAAAATCAATATGTACTATAATGTGCAGATTGTATCTGGATTTGAACGGTATCTTGATTTAAATCCGGTGGTAGAAGTAACAGCATGGCTGTTAGTTATCTTGTCTATTCTGCAGATTTATTTTCTGGTGGTAAGAAAACGGCTGGCTGGAGTGTTGATTCCACCGCTACTTCTTATAATGCTGGATTTTGCGGTGGGCTATGCACCATCAAAGCGGGCATTGATTTGTTTCTCACTGGCTGCGGCAGGAAGCTTTGGTTACCGGGCTGCCGGCCGGGTGGAATTAAAGCAGTTGGAATATCTAAGGCAGAAAGCAGTATGCCTTTTTCTGGTGGTGGCGGTAGTTGTTTCTTCGCTGGTATTTAGAGTGGCAGAACCGAAAGCCAAAGAAATGGTGGCAAGAAGAAGTGAAATTGAAAAAACTGCGCAGGATATGGTAACAGAAATGGCAATGACAGCTGCCAATCTTTTGGCAGAAATTCCTTTTGGTAAAGATATTTTCTCCTTCCATCAGCCGGGACGGGTCAGCAATATGGCACCGGAATTTGAGGACAAGCCGGTTATGGAAGTGACTGCTTATCAGATACCGGATGATACGGTATATTTAAGAGGTTATGTAGGCGATTATTACAAAAATGGAAGCTGGAAGACTTATGATTCCAGTGATTTTGTGACTGCCATGCAGGAAGTGGACAGCAGTCTTAAGGAACAGACCGCGGGACAACAGGTACAGAATATTCTGGCATATACCCAGAGCTATTATACCTATTACTGGGATACCATTTACCGGGTGCAGTATTTTGATGAGAAAGACCCTTATGCATACCTGCCATACTATACGTTGGCAAGCTATTATCAGGATGAACGGCAGCCCGCCGGAGTTCTTATGGATGGAGACCGTACTGTGCTCCGGAATGGCAATGACGTTCTGGAAGTAGACGGAACCATAAGAAACAGCATGTCACATCTTTATATGAATGCTTTGTTTACAGCAGATTTGGCAGATGGTGCTTATGTGAACCGGAATGAGACACTGAGCGAATCTGAAGTAAATGAAATTATAGAGAATATGAATAGCTGGCGGTATGATTTGGCTGGGTTTAACAGTAAATTACCGGAAGACGAATGGGCATTTATAAAGAAATATAATAAGTATACGGAAAAGTATACGTATGTGCCGGAAAATCTCACAAGAATCCGGGAACTGGGAAATCAGTTGGAAGCGGAGTATGAAAGAGATTATTCGGATTTTGTAGATAACCGATTTACTGTGAATGGTACTTATTATGATGATATTTATAACTTTAAGGAAATCTATGCAGTCTATCTGGTGAAACGGGAACTGGCGAAGTGTAATTATAATCTGGATTTGGACAATGTGCCATGGGGACAGGATGTAACAGAACATTTTCTGTTTGATACGAAGGAAGGCTTCTGTCAGCATTTTGCCAGTGCGGGAACACTGCTTCTGCGGCAGATGGGAATTAAGGCACGGTATGTCAGCGGCTATGCTGTAAGTACATCAAAGTTTAAGAAGGACAGTGATGGTAATTATACGGCAGAGGTTCTTGATAATCAGGCACATGCCTGGACGGAAATCTATATAGACAGTGTTGGCTGGGTGCCGGTGGAAATGACGCCGGGAAATAAAACCGGCATTGACCGTCTGGAGATTCAGCAGGAAAGTGACAGCATTACCATCCGGATGAATGATGGCAGAACAGCAGACCTAATTACGCTGGAGCGAAGTGATTATCAGGACAGTTCCAAAGATGACAGTCAGTCGGATTTATCCGGCAGCGGAATGCAAAATACGGAAAATCAGAATACAAAAAATCAAAACACAGAAAGTCAGGATACAGAAAACCCAGATACAGAAAACCCGGATACGGAAAATCAGGGCACGGAAAACCGGAATACAGAAAATTCCATGCAGGATGGCAATAAGGCAGGAAAACAGAATCAAAAGGGAAGCCGTTTAAAGGTCATTTTGATTGCTGTGGTAATCATCATTCTGCTTCTTGCAGCAGGTATCTGGTATTACTTAAGAGAGATAGAAGGAAAACGGAAGAAGGGAACACATAGTTACAAGCGTATCATCCGTTGGAATTCGAACCAGATTTATCGCATTTTACGGCGGAAGGGCATTGTAAATGCAAAAGTACAATCCGACCGGACATTCAGGGAACAGCTTTTAAATTATGGGGGCTGGAGCATAGAAGAAAAGGAGCGTTATCTTCAGATTCTTGAAGTGGCAGCGTATAGCCATAAGAAACTTACCAGAGAGGATGTGCAGTTTGTACAGAAGCTTTACCGGAAACTGAAAGAATAAAAAGAGAAGCTTTGCAAAAAAACAACAGCCGCGCCAGTGTATACACTGATACGGCTGTTGCGATGGCATTATACGGTTTCCGGTTCGTCGTAATCAACACCAAAGGTTTCTACGGTAACGGTTTTCATTCGCTGGTCTTCCATTGGACGGTCGCTGTAGTCGGTTGCAACTTCTGCGATTTTATTTACCACATCCATGCCTTCAATGATTTTACCGAAAGCAGCGTAAGCACCATCTAAGTGTGGAGCATCCTTATGCATGATAAAGAACTGGGAGCCGGCAGAGTTTGGCATCATGGAACGAGCCATGGAAAGAACGCCTGCAGAATGCTTTAAGTCATTGGCAAAGCCGTTCTGTGCAAATTCACCCTTGATACCATATCCTGGACCGCCCATTCCGGTTCCTTCCGGGTCACCACCCTGAATCATAAAACCGTTGATGACACGATGGAAGATAAGTCCATCATAAAATCCCTTGTTGACAAGGCTGATAAAGTTATTTACTGTGTTAGGAGCAACCTGCGGATATAATTCCGCTTTCATAATATCTCCGTTTTCCATTTCAAATGTAATAATAGGATTCTGAGCCATTGTAAGATACCTCATTTCTGTTCATTGAATTCATCCTGCATAACAGAATGTAGTTCTACTATAGCGGAAAAAGGCTTTTTTGTAAAGAAAGAGAGAAGGAAATATGTGTCACTGGAATACTGTAAACTGGAACTGTATCATACGAAAAGAAACATTAGAAGAAAAACTTTCTGAAGAAGAGAAACATGCATTAAGCAGCCTGCAAAAAGAACTGTCAGAGCAGAAAAAAGTGGAACTTCTTTTTACAGATGCTGATATGGAAAAAGATATCACATTTTTCCTGAGCGGACATCATGTAAAGCCGGAGGAATGTATGCTGCTTGCAACAGAACCAGAAGAAGTGGCATGGGCGAAAAAGAATGCAGATTCTGACTCAGACCAGCTTACCATCATTGGCTATGAAGTACCGGATTTTTCAAAACAGATACCTTTAAGCAATGTGGATATGCTGCTTCTTGGACTGGAAGAAGTGGACACAGAATTTTTACTTCGGACATTTCAGCGGAAGCATCACCTGCCGTGGCGGATATTAGAGACAAAGCGGTGCTATCTGAGAGAGATTACGTTAGATGACATGGACGATTTATTTGATTTATATAATAAGAAGGGAATCACCGATTATATCGAGACCCTTTACGAAAGGCAGGAAGAGGAGGAGTACCAGAGAGCATATATTGAAAATATGTATGGCTACTATGGATATGGCATGTGGCTGGCAAAGGAAAAAGGTACCCACCGGCTGATTGGAAGAGCCGGAATCGACTATCGCATGCTGGGAGAAGAAGAAATTATTGAGATGGGTTATGTCATTGCACCGGAATACCAGAGGCAGGGTTATGCATATGAGGTCTGTCAGGCAATCATGGCGTGGGTAAAAAGCAATCTTGATTTTCGAAGAATTGACTGTCTGGTGGAGCCGGGGAATGAAGCATCGTTGGGACTGCTTCAGAAACTTGGCTTTCAGGAAACAGAGAAGATAAATCAGGATGGAAAAATATTCCGACATTTTCGGTATTTTTATCCGTGATTGGAAAGTTAAACGGCAGGAGACATTTTTATACATAATATAAACCTTTTTTTCATATATAGTACAAAGCGAAACTGTATCCGGAACATGATATAAAAAATAAGTTACGGATGCAGGCGCAAGGTACGAAGATGGATGGAGGATATATGGGAAAAGAGAAGGTGGCAGGAAAAGGAAATCTTTTTACGACAATGGGCAAAGTGTTGCTGGTCATGTATATTCTGACGGGAATACTGCTTTTTATTCTGGCGGCAGTCTTATATAAAATGGAATTAAGCGAAGCTGCGGTAAATATCAGCATTATCATAAGCTATATTGTAGTGGGATTTGTCGGCGGCTTCATCATTGGAAAGATTAAGAAGAGCCGGAAATATCTGTGGGGAGCCGTGATGGGGCTATTATATTTTGCAGTGCTGCTCATTGTGTCCCTGATATTGAAAAAGGGACTGGATTCCGGAATGCAGCACATCCTTACAACACTGATTTTATGCACTGCTTCGGGAACTGTGGGAGGAATGCTCAGTTAAAAAAAGTGCTTTTCTTATGAAAGACTATGTGTTATACTAACTAGAGGTATTTTTTCGAAAGGAGATAACGAGATGAAACATATTAAGACCCTGAATACAAGAAAGTTACAGAATACAGTAAAGAAGGGCGGATGCGGCGAGTGCCAGACATCTTGTCAGTCAGCATGCAAGACTTCCTGTACTGTAGGAAACCAGACTTGCGAGCATTGCAAATAATTACCAGAAGTTCAGATTGAGAACGAACGAAACGACCGTACGCCTGCGCGGACGGTCGTTATAATGTTGTAAGAAAGTGAGGAAATATTGTAGTGGTTCACCAGTATAAAAACAACGGCTATAATATTGTCCTGGATGTAAACAGCGGCGCCATCCATATTGTGGATGATTTAACCTATGATGTCATTGCATTGTGGGAAGAGACAAGCCGTGAAGAAATCATACAGAGACTGAATAAGACCTATGATGAGGCGGAAATAAAAGAAGCAATTGAAGAGATAGAGGAATTGCAGAAGAACGGAGATTTGTTCACACCGGATGATTATGAAGAATACATCGGTGATGTAACAAAGCGTCCTACTGTAGTAAAAGCACTGTGTCTGCATATTGCCCATGATTGTAACCTTGCCTGCAGATACTGTTTTGCAGAAGAGGGAGAATATCACGGCAGACGTGCGTTAATGACCTATGAAGTAGGAAAAGCTGCATTGGATTTCCTGATTGCCAATTCCGGCAACCGCCGGAACTTAGAGGTGGACTTCTTCGGTGGAGAACCTACCTTAAACTTCCAGGTGGTAAAAGATTTAGTAGCATACGGAAGAGAGCAGGAGAAAATACATAATAAGAATTTCCGGTTTACACTGACCACAAATGGCGTTCTTTTAAATGACGATATTATGGAGTTTGCCAATAAAGAGATGGACAATGTTGTATTAAGTATTGACGGAAGAAAAGAAGTCAATGATTATATGCGTCCGTTCCGTGGTGGTCAGGGAAGCTATGATGTGATTGTTCCGAAATTCCAGAAATTTGCAGACAGCAGAAATCAGGAACGCTACTACGTGCGTGGAACCTATACCCATCATAATTTAGATTTTTCCAAGGATGTACTGCATCTGGCAGACCTTGGGTTTAAGCAGATTTCCGTAGAGCCGGTTGTGGCACAGGAGACAGATGATTATGCCATCCGTGAGGAAGACCTGCCACAGCTTTTTGCAGAATATGATGCACTGGCAAAAGAGATGGTAAAACGGAAAAAAGAAGGAAAAGCATTCAACTTCTTCCACTTTATGATTGATTTGGAGGGTGGTCCTTGTGTTGCCAAGAGACTTTCCGGATGTGGTTCCGGAACCGAGTATCTGGCAGTAACACCTTGGGGAGACTTATATCCATGTCATCAGTTTGTTGGAAATGAAGATTTCCTGATGGGAAATGTTTTTGAAGGCTTAAAACGTACCGATATCCGGGATTCCTTTAAGAGCTGTAATGTTTATTCCAAGGAAAAATGCAGAGAGTGTTTTGCAAGATTCTACTGTAGCGGTGGATGTGCAGCGAACTCTTATAATTTCCATGGTGATATTCATAATACCTATGACATTGGTTGTGCATTACAGAAGAAACGTGTGGAATGCGCAATTATGATAAAAGCCGCAGAGGCGGAAATTTAAGTCAGGAGAAAGGAAGAAGAAAATGAAGAAAAGTAAGGGCGTAGCCATATTACTTGCAGTTCTCTTGGTTTTAGCAGGACTGTCGTATTATGCGTCTATCATCTTATCTTCAACCGGAAAAGGTGAAGATAAGAACATTAAGCTTGGATTGGACCTGGCAGGTGGTGTCAGCATCACATATCAGGTAGAATCTGAGAATCCGACTTCCGAGCAGATGAAGGATACTATTTACAAGCTTCAGAAGCGTGTGGAAGGCTATAGTACAGAAGCATCTGTATATCAGGAAGGTGATGACCGTATCACTGTTGAAATTCCAGGAGTAAAGGATGCCAACAAGATTCTGGACGAACTTGGAAAACCGGGTTCCTTAGAGTTCCGGGATCCGGACGGAAATGTTTACATGACCGGTAATGATGTAAAGGATGCACAGGCTGCAACACAGCAGGATAACCTTGGCAACAAGCAGTATGTGGTCCAGCTTACACTTACCGATGAAGGCGCACAGAAATTTGCAGATGCAACCACTGCCAATGTTGGAAAGGTCTGCCCAATTGTATATGATGATGAGGCAATCAGTACTCCTCGTGTAAAAGAAGCAATTACCGGCGGAAGCGCAGTAATCGATGGAATGAGTTCCTATGAAGAAGCAGAGACTTTAGCTTCTAACATCCGTATCGGTTCTCTTTCCTTAGAGTTATCTGAGTTACAGTCCCAGATAGTAGCAGCACAGCTTGGTACAGAAGCAATTTCAACGGCATTAAAGGCAGCAGCAATCGGTCTTGCCCTGATTGCGGTATTCATGATTGCTTACTACTGGATTTCCGGTGTGGCAGCAACCATAGCACTTGGAATTTATACTACAATGGTAGTTGCAGTTATTTATCTTTTTGAAATTACACTTACCCTTCCGGGTATCGCAGGTATCATCCTTTCCATTGGTATGGCGGTAGATGCAAATGTTATTATCTTCGCCCGTATCAGGGAAGAAATTGCATCCGGCAAGACTGTTTCGACAGCGATTAAGACCGGATTCCAGAAAGCGTTATCTGCAATTTTAGACGGAAATATCACCACCCTGATTGCTGCAGCAGTGCTGGCATTTAAGGGAAGCGGTTTCGTAAAAGGATTTGCTTATACACTGGCAATCGGTATCGTTTTATCTATGTTTACCGCATTAGTTGTAACAAGACTGGTATTACATGGACTGTATGTAATTGGTTTCCGTGATGCAAAATTCTATGGAAGACAGAAAGACCGCCGTCCAATGCATTTTATTGCAAAACGCCACGTATTCTTTATTATTTCAGCAGTAATTATCATTGCCGGATTTGTGGGAATGGGCGTAAACAAAGCCAATGGCAAGGGCGCATTGAACTTAAGCCTTGAATTTGTCGGTGGTACATCTACAACCGTAGATATGGGCAAAGATTATACTCTTGCAGAATTAGATTCTGAAGTAATTCCTCTGATTGAGGATGTGACTGGAGATTCCAGTGTACAGGCTCAGAAGGTAGAAGGAAGTACACAGGTTGTATTTAAGACCAGAAGCCTTGATTTGGACGAAAGAGAGCAGTTAAATACTACATTGGAAGAAAATCTTGGTGTAGATACTTCAACTGTTTCCTCTACCAATATCAGTTCCACTATCAGTGGTGAAATGACAAAAGATGCAGTCTGGGCAGTAGTAATTGCAACAATCTGTATGCTGGTTTATATCTGGTTCCGGTTTAAAGACATTCGTTTTGCAACCTCTGCTATTTTAGCACTGATTCATGATGTACTGGTTATTTTAACCTGTTACTCTCTGCTGCGGCTGTCTGTAGGAAGCACATTTATTGCAGTAATGCTGACAATCATCGGATATTCCATCAATGATACCATCGTTATCTTTGACCGAATCCGTGAGAATATGCATCTGGTAAGAAATGTGGATAAGGAAAGCTTAACCGAAATAGCTGACCGCTCCATTTCCCAGACAATTTCACGAAGCTTAAATACTTCAATTACAACCTTTGTAATGGTATTCCTGCTTTATATCCTTGGAGTTGCATCCATTAAAGATTTCTCACTTCCTCTTATGGTAGGTATTGTGAGCGGAACTTATTCTTCTATCTGTATTGCAACAGAGCTGTGGTTTGTATTCAAAACACGCTTTGCAAAGAAGAATGCATAAGTAACAGAAATGATTTCCCCTCTTCTGATTTGGAAGAGGGGATTTTTACATTTATGTGCAGTTTAAAGATTAGTATCTGGTGATTGCAATGGGAAAAGAGAGTTTTGGAATAAAATGTTTTGTGGAATTCGATGTATATTTGATTTTTTGGGATGTGAAATACCAACTGTTCTTAGTGGTCCATTTTTCTTGATTATAAACTGTCTTTTCACTTGCTTTGACAGAATAGTAGTACCGTCCGTCAAGAGCGGATGCCACATAAAGCCTGCAAGGGGCACTGGAAATTTCGGCATAATTCTATTTTCATCTGGCAACCGGCACAAATTCACATCCATGTTCAGTTGTGCCTCGCTGGTACATCCATGTACCAGCGTTGCCTGTTGCCAGACGAAATTCCCAGTGCCCCTAACAGCCCTTATCAGGCATCCGTACTTTGACGAACGGTATCACTATTCTGTTAAACATGGAAAAGACTGTTTTTATCAGAAAAAGAAAAATGGACTACTTAGAACAGTGGCATTTCATCATCTGAAAATCAAATATGCATCGAATATCACAAAATTTATTTTATCTTGAAAATCTTCTTCCTACGCAATCGCCGAAAATTAATATTTGAAAAAGGAGAAAAGAATGACTACAATTCAGAAAATAGTAATTGCATATGCAATAATTGCAAATATTGTTGGGTTATCCGTCATGGGAATAGACAAGCGCAGAGCCATCTGTCATAAATGGCGTATTCCAGAAAAAACATTATTTCTGGTAAGCATACTGGGAGGAAGCATTGGGACATGGGCAGGTATGTATCTGTTCCGTCATAAGACAAAACATTGGTACTTTGTAATAGGAATGCCATTTATACTGATTGTGCAACTGGTTTTATACTATTATTTTTGGTAAAAATATTTTCAAACCGGGATAGGCGTGATAAAATATATCAAACAGAAATGAGATATGGATAATAGGTGAGCAACAGTATCAGGGAGAAATGCAAATTATGGCAGGAATGATGGAGTTAAATGGCTGCCGGATTATTGTAAAGGAAATTGCCGGCGGGAAGATGGTATTAGATACAAGAATCAAATCTTATGATCCGATCCGTAAAGTAGTAAAGGTTAGTGCAGGAAGCCTTGACAACCGGATGGAGCATGCGGTGACGGTTATCATATTTGGACCGAATGGGAGCCTGGTAGAAGCTACCGGTAATCTTCGGAAGGTTATAATTGCCAATGAAGTAGAAATCGAGCTGGGCAGGAGTAAGAATGGTGAGAAGCGGAAGCATGCCCGTTATCCCTTAAAAGAAAAGGGATATATAGAATCTGTTATTGTGGATGGAACATTAATTGAATTGCAGAAGCCAATTGAAATGGAAACCTGTAATATCAGTGGAAATGGAATTCTGATTCAGACAATGGCAGGAAGCGGGACAGTTGGAACGGAACTGCGGATTTGTGTGAAACTTGGAGATACAATGTTACAGAAGACATATCGGATTGTCCGGATACAGAATGCAAATCTTAAGACAGAAGAGTATGGCTGCATGATGATTCGTGACAGGAATATATAAGGGCGGAGTGACAGAATGAGACTTAGAAAAATTCCAATTGATTTTTTATGGGAAGGCATGGAACTTTCCGGAGATATTTATAATGACAGAGGTTCGGTGCTGCTTTTAAAACGGGGCGAAGTCCTGACACAGGACCGGTTAGATAAACTTTCCAAGTTTGAACGTGGTGGATATATTACAACCAGTGAGGAAACTTATCAGGAAATTCTCAACAGTGGAAAAGCACCAAGAGCTGCATTGCAGAGAGTATACGAAGAAGCAGTCGGCTATACAGCATTAAAAAACGATGTAGACAGTATTTTTTCTGTAACCAGAAATGCTTCCGAAATTAATATGGAAGCAACGGAGACTGTTACAAAGGATATTTTTACTAAGATTAAGGTATTGGATTTCCCTAAAATATTTCAGTGTATTGATGCACCGAGAGAGATGGATGAGAATTTGCAGCGCCATTCCCTGAACGTAGCATTTACCAATGGTGTTATCGGGCAGTGGCTGAAGCTTCCGGAACCGATGATTAAAAAGCTGGTATGCGCCGGATTAGTGCACGATATCGGAAAGACGAAGGTACCGGAAGAAATCTTAAATGCACCGAGAAGACTTACGGAAGAAGAATTTGAAATCATAAAAGCTCATCCCGTTTATTCATATGAGCTGCTTTGGGATAATGTAGATGAAGATATCCGGTTAGCGGCAAGACATCATCATGAGCGGCTGGATGGAAAGGGTTATCCGGATCAGATTGCAGGAGATGAGATTTCTCTGCTGGCAAGGATTACCGCCATTTCCGATGTGTATGATGCCATGATTTCCCAGAGAAGTTATAAGGAATCCATGATTCCTTTTGATGTGCTGGAGAAATTTAAAAAGGGCGAATTTCCGGGACTGGATGAACGCCTGGTAGACTTATTTGTGAAAAATATGGTGGCAAATTACCGGGATGTAAAGGTACAGATGTCCGATGGAAGAATCGGTGTGGTGCGTTACATTCCACCAAATGACCTGAATCATCCGATTATCAACTGTAATCATGATGTCAGTCAGACAGATGATAAATGGTATTGCGTCTGCATTGCAAATCAGACAGGAAAATAGATTTTGCATAAATAAAAACCTCTTTACCAGAAAACTGGTAAGGAGGTTTATTATTTATAGGCTTTGTTTCAGGCAGGTTTTGATATCATCGGAAGCATTGCTGATTGGCTTTATGTGGAAGGTATCGGTAAGATACTGCAGCACATTTGGACTGATGAAGGCAGGAAGTGTTGGACCTAAATAAATATCATGAATGCCAAGGCTTAAAAGGGCAAGCAGGTCAGCAACCGCTTTCTGTTCATACCAGGATATAATCAGTGACAGTGGAAGTCCGTTTACGTCCGTTTCAAAAGCATCTGCAAGCGCAGTAGCAATGCGGATGGCAGAGTAGACATCATTACATTGTCCCACATCCAAAAGACGTGGCAGTCCGGCTACTTCACCAAAATCTAGTTTATTAAAACGGTATTTTCCGCAGGCAAGCGTTAGAATCATACAGTCAGATGGAACCATTTGGGCAAAGTCAGTGTAGTAATTTCGTCCCGGACGGGCACCGTCACAGCCGCCGATAAGGAAGAAATGGCGGATTTGTCCACTTTTAACAGCTTCCACAAGCTGTGGGGCATAGCTTAAGGCAGCGTGATGTCCGAAACCTACCAGAATCTCTTTTGCCGGCTGGTCTTCCTGGAAACCGCCAAGTTCAATTGCCTGTTTTATGATTTCACTGAAATCTTTGTCTCCATTTTCTTTCCGACCGACATGTTTCACACCATCCCAGCCTACTACATTCGTGCTGTAAATCCTGTCTTTGTAGGAATCTCTCGGGCGCATCAGGCAGTTGGTGGTCATCAGGATACAGCCTGGAATGTTGTCAAACTGTTTCTGCTGATCCTGCCAGGCTCCACCGAAGTTACCTACAAGATGAGAATATTTTTTCAGTCCATCATAACCGTGGCAGGGCAGCATTTCACCATGGGTATAGATGTTGATGCCGGTGCCTTCCGTCTGCTTCAACAGCATTTCCAAATCATTTAAGTCGTGGCCGGAGACAATGATAAATGGCCCTTTTTTAATAGTAACATTTACCTTATGAGGGGAAGGATTGCCATAAATAGTGGTATTGGCATCGTCCAGTTTTTTCATGACTTCAATAGCCATTTCACCGGTACGCATGGTCAGACGGATCAGGTCTTCGACAGTCAGCCGGTCATCGGTAATGGCTTCTAATGCCAGTATATAAAAGTCATCCACTTCATCACTGAAGTAATCTAATTCTCTTGCCTGATGACCATAGGCACTGATACCTTTTAAACCGTAGAGAATAGTTTGACGGAGGGAGCGGATGTCTGGGTCTAAGGATTTGTCATACATAATGCCCGCCATAGGAGCATCCTTTAACATATCCGTTTTTGAATCCGGCAGATGGTAGGTGGCATGGAGTGTGGAATTCGAAATTTCACCTACCAAATTGTGAAGCTCTTCTTTGATTTGCTGTGATTGCCGGAGCAGTGCCACATGTACATCTGCATCAAAATTTACATTGGTAAGTGTCGTAAAAAGTACATTTTCAATAAAGCTTACAATCGATTTGTCCATATGTTGTCCCTGCTCCACCAGCACTTTTCCGTAGCAGCTGATCCCCTTTATCTGAAAAATAAGTAAATCCTGCAGGTTGGCAATTTCCGGTGTCTTTCCGCATACGCCAAGCTTTGTACAGCCTTTGCCACCGGCTGTCTGTTCACACTGATAGCAGAACATTTCATAATTTAAATCCATGTTATTTCCCATACGATAATCTCCTTTTATAGAAAATTTTTTGGACGATTGCGAAAAGATATATTTTTCTTTCAAAATTTTTACTATAGAAGGGTATTGGAAGTTTGCACCGAAATACCGTAGTTCTAAAAGGTATGTTTTGCTTGTGGCGATAAAAATAGTCTTTCCAATGTTTGACAGCAGAGCTGCATGGTTCGTCAATTACGGATGCATGGTAAGGGCTGTTAGGGGCACTTAGAATTTCATTCGTCCTTTGGCAACGCTGGCACAGGGATGTGCCAGCGAGGCGCAACTGAACATGGATGTGAATTTGCACCGGTTGCCGGAACATAAAACTTCAATACCGAAATTCTTAGTGCCCCTTGCAGGCGTTATGTTGCATCCGCAATTGACGGACAATACAGCTACGCAGTCAAAGCAACGGAAAGACAATTTACAATCAAGCAAAACATACACTTTAAGAACTTCTGGCATTTCAGCACAAATTACTTCCAATGCCCTTCTATATTTAAAATTTTTGAAATAAATTCTTACGTTCTTTTTCATAATCGCCTAAGAAAAGTTTAGATATCGGCATTAGCATGAGCCGGGAAAAGGAATATTATGCATGAAGAAATAGAGTAGATAAAATAGAAAGTTGACAATGGAATAAAATCTGACTAAAATACTTAGGAACCGAACTAATTAGAAATAGTAATAAGTTTAAAGAAAGGAACAGATTTGCCATGGAAACAGGAAAGGTAATTAATAAAATATCCAACCGGCTCCGCAGACGATCTAAGAAAATACAGGAATCTATCGGAATCAGCGGAGCAAAGGGTAATATTTTAAATTATATTCTGGTGGAATCAGAAAACCATCCGGTATACCAGAAAGAGATTGAGGAAGAATTTGGCTTGCGTCCGTCTACTGCAACAGAGACTTTAAAGAATCTTGAGCAGGAAGAACTAATCTGCCGGGTGCCGGAATCAGAGGATGGAAGATATAAGAAGATTGTTTTTACAGAACAGGCGCGGAAGATTGAACATATTCTGCGAAAGGAAATTACGGAATCGGAAGAACTTTTATTACAGGGAATTACGGAAGAAGAAAGAAAAGAATTTTTAAGAATTGCAGAGAAGATGCTTCGGAATCTGGAATGAGAAATTTAAAGTTACAAGAGGTCGATGAGTGGCTTTGGAAAGCAGATTTTACCGGCAGAAAGGAAGGGTTACAATGGACGAAAATGAATTGATGGGCAGCATGAAGGTGTCGAAGGCAGTAGCAAAGATGGCAATTCCAAGTGTCATCAGCAGTCTGGTTACTGTCGTTTATAATATGGCGGATACGTTTTTCGTAGGGCAGACAGGGGATCCGTTGCAGGTGGCTGCGGTCAGTCAGACGAATCCGATTTTTATATTATTTATGGCATTTGCCAATATGTTTGGTATGGGCGGAAGCGCAGCGGTATCTATGGCATTGGGCGAAAAGAAGGAAAAAAGAGTAAAGCAGGTTTCTTCTTTTATTACCTATGCATCACTTATCGTGGGAATTGTTTTTGCTGTAATTTTACTGGTTGGAATGCAGCCGGTTTTACAATTGTTTGGAGCAGATGCAGATACTTATGAACTGGCGAAAGGATACACAACATACATTTCTTATGGTGCACCGTTTATTATCTGGTCTGCGGCAGCAAGCTTTGTTGTGCGTGCGGACGGAGCCAGCCGGGAAGCTATGACAGGAAGTATGATAGGAACCGTGGTCAATATTATTTTAGACCCGATATTTATCAGTGGATTTGGTATGGGTGCAGCAGGCGCAGCCATTGCAACGACTATTGGAAATATAATGGCGAGTGTATATTATCTTTGGTATTTCTGTAGAAAGAGCAGGAACATGTCTATGGCATTCCGGTATTTTAAATGCGGGGACAGAATTCTGTCCCAGGTATGCTCGGCAGGACTTCCAACAGCTATTTTTTCTGCATTGATGAGCATTTCTACGATTATTTTAAACCAGATTCTGGTGGCATATGGAAATGCACCGGTAGCGGCGATTGGAATTGTATTTAAGGCAAATATGTTTATCACATTTTTACAGATGGGACTGGCAAATGGAGTACAACCGTTATTAGGCTATAGTTACGGTGCAGGGAACAGGGAGCGTTTTATTGCAGTGGAACGTTATACGAAGAAATGCTGTCTGATTGTAGGTGTATTGGCGACAGCACTGTTTTTCTTTTTCCGGGAGCCGATTATCCGCCTGTTTATTTCTGATACAGAGGTCATAAATTATGGTGTGGAAATGCTGATTGCTTATATGATTTCCGGTCCGGTCATTGGCATTTTATTTATGAATATGAACTGTATGCAGTCTACCGGAAATGCACTTCCGGCAACGATTCTTTCTATATTGAGACAGGGCGTACTTTTGATTCCGGTGCTTTACGGCTTGAATGCATTGCTCGGTCTGCACGGTGTTATCTACGGACAGGCACTGACGGATTATGTGGCAGTTCTCCTTTCTATTGTAATCTGGCGGTGGAAACGCAGGAAAACTTTATAGGAGAAAGCGGTCAGGTTGCCTTTTTCACAGGTTGGTGCTATGCTGACGATAGTAGATTGGCAGAGTAAGTGGAGGAGAAGGCATGGAGCAGAATGTTCAGAAAGCAGAACAGATGAAATACCGGCTGGCAGATGCCATGAAGCAGTGTATGGCGAAGATGCCGATAGAACGGATTACAGTGCGGCAGCTTGTGGAACTGAGCGGAACGACAAGACAGACATTTTACCGTCATTTTCAGGATAAATATGATCTGATAAACTGGTATTTTGACAAAATTTTAGCAGAATCCTTTGAACATATGGGAGAGGGAAAGACGGTATATGAGGGGCTGGTAAAGAAATTTGAATATATTGAGCAGGAAAAATTATTTTTCCGGGCTGCATTTAAATCAGACAGCCAGAACTGCTTAAGAGACCATGATTTTGAACTGATTACCCGGTTTTATACGGATAAGATAGAAAAGAAATCAGGACAGAAATTATCGGAGCATCTTCATTTCCTTCTGGAAATGTATTGCCAGGGTTCAGTTTATATGACAATTCAGTGGGTGCTTGGAAGAAAGAAGACTACACAGAGGGAACTGGCAAAGGCACTGACGGAAGCGGTGCCGGCGGAACTGAAAGCGGTATTTGAAAAATTGCAGATGATATAGTGGTGAAGGATGATGATTGAGAGTGGAATTTGCCCATGACAGATATTGAAAAATCAAGTGACAGAGTTGGCTTTTTGTAACTTTTTATTTGTCGCTTTCATTGGTAAAATAGAGGTATCAATAAAGGACAAAGGAGAAGATAAAATGGCAAACAGAATTATGTTAAACGAGACTTCCTACCATGGCGCAGGAGCAATTAAAGAAATCGCAAACGAGGCAAAGGCAAGAGCATTTAAGAAAGCATTTGTCTGTTCCGACCCGGATTTGATTAAGTTTGGTGTAACATCCAAAGTAACCGATGTATTGGATGAAGCAGGACTTGCTTATGAAATCTATTCAGATATTAAGGCAAATCCTACCATTCAGAACGTACAGCATGGTGTGGAAGCATTTAAAGCATCAAAAGCAGATTATATCATTGCAATTGGTGGTGGTTCTTCTATGGATACATCAAAAGCAATTGGTATCATTATTGCAAATCCGGAATTTGAGGATGTCAGAAGCTTAGAGGGTGTAGCTCCGACAAAGAAGCCTTGTGTTCCGATTATTGCTGTACCGACAACAGCCGGAACTGCAGCAGAAGTTACCATTAACTATGTGATTACAGATGTAGAGCGTAAAAGAAAATTTGTATGTGTAGACCCGCATGATATGCCGGTTATCGCAGTAATTGACCCGGAGATGATGTCATCTATGCCAAAGGGACTGACTGCTTCCACCGGAATGGATGCACTGACACATGCCATTGAAGGATATACTACAAAGGCTGCATGGGAAATGACAGATATGTTTCATTTGAAGGCGATTGAAATTATCAGCAGATCTTTAAGAAGTGCAGTTGCAAATGAAAAAGAAGGCCGTGAAGGAATGGCATTAGGACAGTATATTGCAGGAATGGGATTTTCTAATGTAGGACTTGGAATTGCACATTCCATGGCACATACATTAGGTGCTGTATATGATACTCCACATGGAGTTGCCTGTGCAATGATGCTTCCAATCGTAATGGAATACAACGCAGAATGCACTGGTGAGAAATATCGTGAGATTGCAAGAGCAATGGGTGTAAAAGGCGTTGATGATATGTCTGTAGAAGAATACAGAAAGGCAGCCATTGATGCGGTACAGCAGTTATCTGTAGATGTTGGAATTCCAACAAAATTAGAGGCGTTAAAGGAAGAAGACTTAGAATTCCTTGCAGAATCCGCTTTTGCTGATGCCTGTGCACCGGGCAATCCAAAGGATACAAATGTAGAGGATTTGAAAGTTTTATTCCGTAAACTGATGTAATCAGAAACTTGGAAAATATATGATAGAAGAAAAAGATAACAGACTCCCGGAGCATCGGAAAAACGATGTTCCGGGAGTTCTTTATGAAAAATTTATTTGCGTCTGATAGGATGGAACCGTATAATGAAATTGGATTGATATTCAATAGAGCATACTTTGTGAAGGGTTTGAGAGAGGAATCGGAAACAAAGGAGGCTATTAATCTGAACAGCGAAATTACAAATGCAGTAACAGCTGCAAGAAATCGGGCACAATATGATGAATGTGCCAAAAGACTCTTAGGACAAAAAAGTATTCTGGCGCATATTTTGGTGAATACTGTGGATGAATTTAAAGGTATGAATCCCAAGGATGTGATACCGTATATTGAAGGAGAACCACAGGTTGGTGTTGTGCCCATAGAACCGGGACTTACAAATGCAAGCGATATGGCAGGACATATTGGCGGATTTAATTCAGAAAATGCAGAAATAAATGAAGGAACGGTCAGGTTTGATATTGTTTTTTATGTGCGCATGAGAGATGGAATTTCTCAAATTATAGTAAATATTGAAGCTCAGAAGAACAAACTTGTTACATATAAAATATTGAACCGGGCGATATTCTATGTAAGCAGGCTTATTTCATCCCAAAAGGAACGTGATTTTTGGCATTCGGATTATGATGACATAAAACGGGTATTTAGTATCTGGATTTGCATGAATATGGATATGAATTCGATGAGTTATATTCATCTGATGAAAGAAGATATCGTAAATGAATATGACTGGGAAGGAAATATAGACCTTTTGAATATTGTATTGCTTGGTGTAACAAATGAAGTTCCCAAAAGAGAGGAACGCTATGAGCTGCATCGGCTGATAAGCACACTTTTGTCAAATGAAATAGAAGCAGAAGAAAAATTAAATATGATAGAACTGGAATATCAGATTCCGGTAAGTGAAGAATTGAGAGAGGAAGTGAACCTGATGTGTAATCTGAGTGAAGGAATAGAAGAAAGAGCAGCAGAAAAGACATTAAGAGAAACAAATAAAAAAGTAATTACCAATATGCACAGGAAGGGCTATACCTTAGAACAGATAGCAGAGATTGTGGAAATCAAACCGGAGGAAGTAGGAAAAATCATAGAAGAAGAATCTATGTCAGTATAGAATAGAAAGAAGAAGTAGAAAAATGGCAGCACAATTAGCGTTTGCAAGTGATTATATGGAAGGAGCCCATCCGGCGATTCTAAAAAAGTTAGCGGAGACAAATCTGATAAAAAGTGCCGGATACGGACTGGATGAATATTCGGAAACTGCAAGGGAAAAGATTCGGAAGGCCTGCAATGCACCGGAGGCAGAGGTGCATTTTCTGGTGGGAGGAACGCAGACCAATGCCACGGTAATTGGTGCCCTGTTAGCATCCTATCAGGGAGTGATTGCGGCAGAGACCGGACATGTCAGTTCCCATGAGGCAGGAGCTATTGAAGCGGGTGGACATAAAGTGTTGACGATTCCGCAGACAGACGGAAAAATCAGTGCAGAAAAGGTAGAAGAAGTCTTAAATACATTTAAAGAGGATGGCAACCGTGATCATATGGTGATGCCGGGAATGGTATACATTTCCCAGCCGACAGAATATGGAACCTTATATAACAGGCAGGAATTAGAAGCATTAAGTAAAGTATGCCGCAGCAATGGTATTCCACTTTATTTAGATGGAGCAAGGCTGGCTTATGCACTGGCATGTTCGGCGAATGATGTGACATTAGTAGATATTGCAGCATGCTGCGATGCCTTTTATATCGGAGGAACAAAATGCGGTGCATTGTTTGGAGAGGCAGTGGTATTTCCGAAGCCAGGACTTATTCCGCATTTCTTTACCATTATAAAACAGCATGGAGCACTGCTTGCTAAGGGACGGATACTTGGCATCCAGTTTGATGTCTTATTTGAAAATGATTTGTATGAGCATATCGGAGAGCCGGCAATTGCAGCGGCAGATAAGATTCGGGAAGGCTTAAAGGAAAATGGAATTGAGCTTTATCTGGATGCTCCCACCAATCAGGTCTTTTGCGTGGTAGAGAATGCATTTATGGAAAAGCTTGCGCAAAAAGTTGAATTCAGCTTCTGGGAGAAAAAGGATGAGACGCATACGGTAATTCGTTTTGCAACCAGTTGGGCAACGACAATGGAAGACGTAGATGAACTGATAAGATGGATTGAACAGAAGAAAAATAGAAATTAACAAAAATTGTCTGAAAATTTTAGCACTCACATCTTGACAGTGCTAATAATGCGTGCTATATTTATGCTTGGAAACAGAAATAACAGGAATTCGTTCATAGCACAGTGGGAAATGAGGTGAAAGATATGAACATTCAGAAATTTACACAGAAGTCAATGGAAGCAATCCAGGATTGCGAAAAATTAGCATATGAATATGGCAATCAGGAAATCGAGCAGGAACATCTTTTAGTGGCATTACTGCAGCAGGAAGATGGACTGATTTTAAAACTGATTGAGAAAATGGAAATCCAGAAGGAGCATTTTGTAGACAATGCAATCCGCCATCTGGAAGCAAGAACCAAGGTGTCCGGCGGCCAGGTTTATGTCGGCCAGGCATTGAATAAGGTATTGATTAGTGCAGAGGATGAGGCAAAGCAGATGGGAGATGATTATGTCTCCGTAGAGCATCTGTTTTTATCCTTGTTAAAATATCCGAACCCTGCATTAAAGGAAATTTTTAAGGAATATGGTATTACAAGAGACCGTTTCCTGCAGGCACTGTCTACGGTGCGTGGCAACCAGCGTGTGACCTCCGATAATCCGGAAGCTACTTATGATACCTTAAATAAATATGGTTACGATATGGTAGAGAGAGCGAGAGACCAGAAGCTGGATCCGGTCATCGGACGAGATGCAGAAATCCGGAATGTAGTGCGTATTTTGTCCCGTAAGACGAAAAACAATCCGGTACTGATTGGTGAACCCGGTGTAGGTAAAACCGCAGTTGTAGAGGGACTGGCACAACGGATTGTACGTGGTGATGTTCCGGAAGGATTAAAGGATAAGAAGCTCTTTGCACTGGATATGGGTGCATTGGTAGCCGGAGCAAAATACCGTGGTGAATTTGAGGAACGTCTGAAAGCAGTATTGGATGAAGTAAAGAAATCCGAAGGACAGATTATCCTCTTTATCGATGAGCTGCATACCATTGTCGGTGCAGGAAAAACCGATGGAGCCATGGATGCCGGACAGCTTTTAAAACCAATGCTTGCCCGTGGAGAACTGCATTGTATCGGTGCTACCACATTGGATGAGTACCGGGAATACATTGAAAAGGATGCCGCATTGGAACGAAGATTCCAGCCGGTTATGGTAGACGAACCAACGGTAGAAGATACTATTTCTATCCTGCGTGGATTAAAGGAGAGGTATGAAGTATTCCATGGAGTAAAGATTACCGACAGTGCACTGGTTTCCGCAGCAGTGCTTTCGAACCGTTATATCTCAGACCGGTTCTTACCGGATAAGGCAATTGACCTGGTGGATGAAGCCTGTGCACTGATTAAGACAGAGCTTGATTCCATGCCGACCGAGTTAGACGAACTGAACCGTCGTGTCATGCAGTTAGAGATTGAAGAGACTGCATTGAAAAAAGAGGATGACCGTCTGAGCCAGGAGCGTCTGGCAGACTTACAGAAAGAGTTAGCAGAGCTTCGGAGTGAGTTCCAGAATAAGAAGGCACAGTGGGACAATGAAAAGAAATCCGTAGAGAAAGTCCAGAAGCTGCGTGAGGATTTGGAAAGCCTGAAAAATGAAATCCAGCAGGCAGAGCAGAGCTATGATTTAAATAAAGCGGCAGAATTAAAATATGGTAAGCTGCCGCAGTTACAGCAGCAGTTGGAAATTGAAGAAGAGAAAGTCAAAGGTGAAGATTTATCACTGGTACATGAAAGTGTCAGCGAAGAAGAAATCGCAAAGATTATCTCCCGCTGGACCGGAATCCCGGTAGCAAAACTGACTGAGAGTGAACGAAATAAGACACTGCACCTTGATGAAGAACTGCATAAACGTGTCATTGGACAGGACGAGGGCGTTACCAAGGTAACAGAAGCAATCATCCGTTCCAAAGCCGGAATCAAAGACCCGAGCAAGCCAATCGGTTCTTTCCTGTTCTTAGGACCAACCGGTGTAGGTAAGACAGAGCTTGCCAAAGCATTAGCAAGCTGCCTTTTCGATGATGAATCCAATATGGTCCGTCTCGATATGAGCGAGTATATGGAGAAATATTCCGTCTCCCGTCTGATTGGAGCACCTCCTGGATATGTAGGCTATGATGAAGGTGGTCAGCTGACGGAGGCAGTCCGCCGGAAACCGTATTCCGTAGTCCTCTTTGATGAGGTGGAAAAAGCACATCCGGATGTCTTTAATGTACTGCTTCAGGTACTGGATGACGGACGAATTACCGATTCCCAGGGACGTACCGTAGACTTTAAGAATACCATTATTATCATGACTTCTAACTTAGGCTCCATGCATCTGTTGGAGGGCATTGACGAAAATGGCGAGATTCGTCCGGAAGCAGAAGAAGCTGTCATGGAAGAACTGAAGGGTAACTTCCGGCCGGAATTTTTAAACCGTCTGGATGAAATCATTATGTTCAAGCCGTTGACCAAAGACAACATCGGCAACATTATCAAGTTACTGATGGAAGATCTGAATAAACGTCTTGCAGACCGTGAACTGAAAGTGGAACTGACAAAGGCTGCCGAGGATTATATTACTGAGAAAGGTTATGACCCGGTATATGGTGCAAGACCGCTGAAACGTTTCCTGCAGAAATATGTGGAGACATTGGCAGCAAAATTGATTCTTGCAGATAAAGTCAGAGAGGGAGATACCATTCTTATCGACCTTACCGATGGAGAACTGACTGCAAGCGCAAAACCGGCGACCGCCTGAAATGGTTCAAGCCTGACATAATAAGAAATGCAGTTGCTGCATATATTGTCAGGAGAGCAGAAAAGTAACGGTGTAAAATGAGTCGAATCCGAAAAGTATTGATATGGATGAATCTGGCACTGGCGGTATTGGTAATTGCCGCCGGAGCCTGTCGGATCCGTGTCAATCATCTGGTAAATGCAGAGAGCATGAATATAAAGAAAACAAGTGGAATAAAAGAGGTTGCATTGACATTTGACGATGGACCAAGCCCGGAATGTACGAAAGATTTACTGGAAGGGCTGAAGGAGCGCAATGTCAAAGCAACCTTTTTTGTAATCGGAGAGAAAGCAGAGGCATATCCGGATTTGATAAAGAAAATTCAGGATGATGGGCATATCATAGGAAATCATTCCTATACCCATGTGAACCTTGGCATCTTATCAAAGAAAGATGCCTGTGAGCAGATTCGAAAGACCAATGATGCCATTTATCAGATTACCGGGGAATATCCGCAGTTTTTGCGTTCTCCTTTCGGAAGCACCCAGAAGAATCTGGACTGTCAGATGAATATGATAGAGGTGCTCTGGGATGTAGACCCAAGGGACTGGGAGGTGCAGAATAAGGAAAAAGTCGTCAATAAAGTAATGACGGATGTCAAAGATGGTGATATTATTTTATTACATGACGGTTATGACAGCAGTATGCTGGCAGCCTTTGAGATTATTGACCGGCTGCAGGCACAGGGTTATGAATTTGTAACGGTAGATAAGCTGATATTTGAGTTACCTTGAGAAAAAAGAATGTTTCAATGGATTTTTTGTGTGTTTTCACTGGAAAATCAAGAAAAAATACCAGAATAGACTTGTCAAAAGGCAAAAATTAAGGTATGGTATCTTAAGATGAAATGAATTATTTTAAAGCTCAAATGTCATTTTGAAACCCCAAAAGTATAAAAATGAAGAAAAATAAGAGTAAAAATGCAAGATTCGTTTTGAAATTATGCAAGGAGCAAAAATGGATTTATTTGATTACATGCGGGAACAGAATATGGAAAAAGAGTCTCCCCTTGCGGCAAGACTTCGTCCCACGACCTTAGACGAAGTAGTCGGGCAGGAACATATTATCGGAAAGGACAAGCTGTTATATCGTGCCATTAAAGCAGATAAGTTAAGTTCTATTCTTTTCTATGGACCGCCGGGAACCGGAAAGACCACGCTGGCAAAAGTGATTGCCAATACCACCAGTGCTGAATTCCTTCAGATGAATGCTACATCTGCAGGAAAGAAGGACATGGAGGAAGTGGTGCAGCAGGCAAAGAACAATCAGGGAATGTATGGAAAGAAAACGATTCTTTTCATCGACGAGATTCATCGTTTTAATAAAGGACAGCAGGACTACCTTCTGCCTTTTGTAGAAGACGGAACGATTATCCTGATTGGTGCCACAACGGAAAATCCATATTTTGAAGTCAATGGAGCTTTACTATCCCGTTCCATTATTTTCGAACTGCATGCACTGGAAAAAGAAGATATTAAGAAGCTTTTGGTGCGGGCAGTTACCGATAAGGAAAAGGGAATGGGTGCATATCAGGCAGTCATCGACGAGGATGCACTGGAATTCATGGCAGATGTTGCCAATGGAGATGCAAGGGCAGCCCTTACCGCCATTGAACTTGGAATCTTAACCACACCACGAAGCGAAGACGGACTTATCCATATTACAATCGATGTGGCACAGGAATGTATCCAGAAGCGTGTAGTGAAATATGATAAGGCAGGCGATAATCATTATGATACGATTTCTGCATTTATCAAAAGTATCCGTGGAACAGACCCGGATGCAGCCCTTTATTACCTTGCAAGAATGTTATATGCAGGAGAAGATATCCGTTTCATCGCAAGAAGAATCATGATCAGCGCGGCAGAGGATGTTGGTACAGCAGACCCGATGGCATTGAATGTAGCGGTTTCTGCAGCACAGGCAGTAGAACGCATCGGTATGCCGGAGGCACAGATTATTCTTGCAGAAGCAGTTGCCTATGTGGCAAGTGCACCAAAGAGTAATGCATCCTATATGGGACTGAATCGTGCGATGGATGTGGTAGAACATACCAAAACGGCACCGATACCAAATCACTTAAAGGATGCACATTACAAATCCGCCGGAAAATTAGGACATGGTCTGGGTTATCTTTATTCCCATGATTACCCGCACCACTATGTCAGACAGCAGTATCTTCCGGATGGGCTGACGGATTCGGTATTTTATGAGCCGACCGACAATGGAAAAGAAAAAGAAATCGCCCAGTGGCTTCACTGGTTAAAAGAAAATGATGAATGATACAGGAGGAAGGAATAAGATGCAGTCTTATCAGGAAATGTCAAAAGAAGAATTGTATAAGGTAAAGGAAGGTCTTGAAAAAGAATATGCAAAATACAAGGGAATGGGTCTTTCTTTAAATATGGCAAGAGGAAAGCCGGCAGCAACCCAGCTCGACCTTGTCATGCCGATGCTGGATGTATTAAACAGCAGCAGTGAATTAATTGCAGAAGATGGTACAGATTGTAGAAATTATGGAGAATTAAAAGGAATTCCGGAAGCAAGAAAATTAATCGCAGATATGGTAGGAAGCACACCGGACCATGTCTTTGTATACGGTAATTCCAGCTTAAATGTTATGTACGATACCGTATCCCGTTCCTTTACCCACGGTGTCATGGGAAGTACACCATGGTGCAAACTGGATAAAGTAAAATTCTTATGTCCGGTACCGGGTTATGACCGTCATTTCGGAGTAACAGAATTTTTCGGTGTAGAAATGGTAAATGTACCGATGACTTCCGAAGGACCGGATATGGATATGGTAGAGCGTCTGGTAAGCAGCGATGATTCCATTAAAGGAATCTGGTGTGTACCAAAATATTCCAATCCTCAGGGAATCACTTATTCCGATGAAACTGTCCGCCGTATGGCAGCATTAAAGCCGGCAGCAGAAGACTTCCGTATTTACTGGGACAATGCCTATGTAGTACATCATCTCTATGAAGATGAGCAGGATGACCTTTTAGATATCATCAGCGAATGTGAGAAAGCCGGCAACCCGGATATGGTATATGAATTCTGCTCTACATCAAAGGTAAGCTTCCCGGGAAGCGGTATTGCAGCAATCGTAACTTCCAAGGCAAACCTTGACTTCATTGAAAAACAGTTTACGATGCAGACCATCGGACATGATAAGATTAATCAGCTTCGTCATGTGCGTTATTTCAAAAATATTGACGGAATCAATGCACATATGATGAAACAGGCAGCAATTATGCGTCCGAAGTTTGAAATGGTAGAAAGAACATTGCAGGATGAATTAGGCGAGCTTGGAATCGGTTCCTGGATTAGCCCGAAGGGTGGATACTTCATCTGCTTTAATACTTTACCGGGATGTGCAAAGAGTGTTGTTGCCAAAGCAAAAGAAGCAGGCGTTGTTTTGACACCGGCAGGAGCACCTTTCCCTTATGGAAAAGACCCGGAGGATTCTGTTATCCGTATTGCACCAAGTTTCCCGACTATGGAAGAACTTGAGACAGCAACTAGAATTTTTGTACTTTGCGTCAAACTTGCAAGCGTAGAAAAACTGCTTGCAGAATAGAAAGAATCATATGAAACAGGAAAAAAGACAGGGAATTTTATTTATTATAGGAGCAGGCTTCTTCTTTGCGCTGATGACATTTTTTGTCCGGCTTTCAGGAGACCTGCCTACGATGGAAAAGGCTTTTTTCCGAAATGCAGTAGCTGCCGTTGTGGCAGCTTTTCTGCTCATCCGGGCAAAAGAGCCATTCTATGCACCAAAGAAAAGCTGGGGCGGACTCTTCATGCGAAGCTTCTGCGGAACGGTAGGATTAATCTGTAATTTCTATGCCATTGACCGGCTGAATATTGCAGATGCCAATATGTTAAATAAGTTATCGCCTTTCTTTGCAATTATTATGTCAACCTTTATCTTAAAGGAAAAGGCAAATAAAGTAGAATGGGGAGCAGTCGTGCTGGCATTTACCGGAGCACTGCTTGTCATTAAGCCATCCTTTGATATACAGTTTGTTTACGGACTGATTGGAGCACTGGGCGGACTGGGTGCAGGAATTGCTTATACCTATGTGCGTAAATTGGGGAAAATGGGAGTGAAGGGACCGGTTATCGTCCTTTGTTTTTCACTCTTTTCCTGTGTTGTCACATTGCCGTTTTTTATCATCGGATATAAGCCTATGAGCATGACACAGTTTGTCTGCCTTATGCTGGCTGGCGTATGTGCAGCAGGCGGACAAATCTGCATTACCACAGCATATACGAAAGCACCGGCAAAAGCGATATCTGTTTTTGATTACACCCAGATTGTCTTTGCGGCACTTCTTGGCATTCTGTTCCTGAATCAGATACCGGATGTCCTCAGTATTGCAGGCTATATTGTAATCATTGGAACTGCCATATTTAAGTGGCAGTATAATATGAAATACGACACCTAGAAAAGGGAACTGGAAAAGATATCTGAAAATACGCTTTTTTACGGTAATGCGTAAAAATACTGTTGCGTTGAATCAGGCTATCACTTATAATGATACTCAAAGTAAATTTATTGGGCGATTGCGAAATTGGATAACCAGTCTTTCAAATTTTTCTATAGAAAGGGCATTGGAGTCTGCACTGAAATCCCGTAGTTCTAAAAGGTATATTTTGCTTGATACGATAAAAACAGTCTTTCCAATGTTTGACATCGTCGCTGCATTGTTCGTCAACTTCAGATGCATGATAAGGGCTGTTAGGGGCACTTAGAATTTCGTCTGTTCTTTGGCAACGCTGGCACAGGGACGTGCCAGCGAGGCGCAATTGAACATGGATGTGAATTTGCGCCGGTTGCCGGAATGTACGATGTCCATGCCGAAATTCTTAGTGCCCTTGCAGGCTTTATGCCGCATCTGCAGTTGGCGGACAGTACAGCGACCCCGTCAAAGCAACGGAAAGACAGTTTACAATCAAGCAAAACATACACTTAAGAACTGCTGGCATTCCAGTACAAATAACTCCAAATCCCCTTTCATAGCAAAATTTTGAAAGAAAAGCTGTCCCCTTTCGCAATCGCCTAAAGAAAATCACATAGAGAAGGAGAAGAAACATGTATACATTAGAAGATATTCAGGCAGTGGACATGGAAGTTGCAGATGCCATTACCAAAGAATTTGACCGTCAGAACAGCCACATTGAGCTGATCGCATCTGAGAACTGGGTAAGCCCGGCAGTAATGTCAGCAATGGGCAGTGTAATGACTAATAAATATGCAGAAGGCTATCCGGGAAAGAGATATTACGGCGGATGTGACTGCGTTGATATTGTAGAGAACCTGGCAATTGAGAGAGCAAAAGAGCTGTTTGGCTGTGACTATGTAAATGTACAGCCACATTCCGGTGCACAGGCAAATATGGCTGTACAGTTTGCTATTTTAAAACCGGGTGATACCGTAATGGGAATGAACTTAGACCATGGTGGACATTTAACACACGGAAGTCCGGTAAACTTCTCCGGAACATATTTCCATATTGTGCCTTATGGTGTAAATGATGAAGGCTTCATTGACTATGACAATGTTATGCAGATTGCAATGGAATGTAAGCCAAAGATGATTATTGCAGGTGCATCCGCATATGCAAGAACCATTGATTTCAAGAAATTCCGTGAAATTGCAGATGCCTGTGGTGCAGTTCTTATGGTTGATATGGCACATATCGCAGGACTTGTTGCAGCAGGACTTCATCCAAGCCCAATCCCATATGCAGATGTTGTAACAACAACAACCCATAAGACCTTAAGAGGACCAAGAGGCGGAATGATTCTCTGCAATCAGGAAGCAGCAGATAAATATAACTTTAATAAGGCAGTATTTCCGGGAATCCAGGGTGGACCTTTAATGCATGTCATTGCAGCAAAGGCAGTCTGCTTAAAAGAAGCGTTACAGCCGGAATTCAAGGTATATCAGCAGGGTATTATTGATAATGCCCAGGCACTTTGCAAGGGATTATTAAGCCGTGATATCAAGATTGTATCCGGCGGAACTGACAACCATCTGATGTTAGTAGACCTTACTAATTATGATTTGACAGGTAAGGCAGTAGAAAAATTATTAGATGCTGTAAACATCACATGTAATAAGAATACCATTCCGAATGATCCGAAGTCTCCATTCGTAACCAGTGGCGTTCGTCTTGGTACTGCAGCTGTTACATCAAGAGGCATGAATACAGAAGATATGGACAAGATTGCAGAGGCAATTGCCATGATGATTAAAGAGGGCGAGGCAGCTTCTGAGAAAGCAAGAGCAATTGTAGCAGAATTAACTGCAAAATATCCTCTGAAATAAATCGTAAAAATTTTTGTCGGGAAATTAATGATTTCTTAAGAAATCTTAGGAATTATCCACGCTGTATTTCGAATAAGAAAATGATAAAATAGTCGTAAAGTATGAAAGCTTTACGGCTATTTTTTTCGAAGTCAGGCATCCATAAAAAGCTGCCAACGGCAGTTTCTACAGGTAAAAGGCAGGAAAAAGGAATTATTCAGGAGGAGACAGATGAGCAAAAAGAAGGTAGGCATTATTATTGGAGTTATTGCAGCGGCAGTAGTTGCAGCCGGAGTAGGATTCTATTTCCTAAAGGGAAGAAGCAGCGGTGGAAATTCTGCAGACAAGGTATATGTAGAAAAAGTATCTGCAATTATGAACCAGTCAGCAGGAATCAATAATCGTTACAGTGGTGTGGTAGAACCACAGGAGACCTTAGAGATAAATAAGGATTCCGAACGTAAAGTAAAGGAAGTATACGTTTCTGTTGGTGATGAAGTAGAAGAGGGAACCGTATTATTTTCTTATGATACAGAAGAACTGCAGATGCAGATAGACCAGGCAAAGCTTGAGATGGAAGGCATTGCAAATGACATTTCCAATTCAAATGCACAGATTGCAGAATTGCAGAAAGAAAAAGCAAGCGCACCGGAAGACCAGCAGTTTGAATATACCACACAGATTCAGACACTGCAGACTTCCATTAAGCAGTCAGAATACAACAAGAAAAGCAAACAGGCAGAGATTGACAAATACCAGAAATCCATCGACAACTCAGAAGTAACCAGTAAGATGGCTGGTGTTGTAAAAGAAATCAATGAAAACGGGGTGGATCCCAATGGAAATACTGCAGCATATATGAAAATATTAGCGACAGGCGAGTACCGTGTAAAAGGAACGATTGATGAGACTTCTGTAGGAACAATTTCAGAGGGAACACCGGTTATTTTACGTTCCAGATTAGATGAGACGCAGACCTGGACAGGAAGTATTTCCAAGATTGATACTGAAAGCAGCCAGACGGACAGTAATTCTTCTAATATGTATGATGGAGGCAGTTCTGGAGATTCTGCGTCTAAGTATTCATTCTATGTTACTTTGGACAGTACAGACGGACTGATGTTAGGACAGCATTTATATATAGAGCCGGATTACGGACAGGGCGAGGTTGAAGAAAAGGAAGGAGTCTGGCTGTACGGCTATTATATTGTGCAGGATGATGGAGACCCATATGTATGGGCAGCAGACAAGAAGAACAGACTGGAAAAACGCAAGGTAGAATTAGGCGAGTATGATGAGAATCTCGATGAATATGAGATTAAATCCGGACTTTCTGAAGATGACCTGATTGCATTCCCGATGCAGGGACTGTATGAGGGTGTAACAGCAGTTACCAATATGGAAGAAGTAGATTATTCTTCTCCGTTATATAATCAGGAATCTACAGATGATTCTGGTATGGACGAAGGAATGTATGATGAATACGGAACTGAATCTATGGATGAAGGCATGTATAATAATACTGACGGAACCGAATACATGGACGAAGGAATGTATGATGAAGCCGGAACTGAATTTACAGATAGCGGCGAGTCAGGTGCGACAGATTCGGAGGTGGTTGAATGATTCTGAATCTGCAGCATATCTATAAAGATTACAATCAGGATAAACTGGTAGTTCCGGTATTGAAGGATGTATCTTTACAGGTAGAAGAAGGAGAATATGTTGCTATCATGGGACCGTCCGGTTCCGGGAAGACAACATTGATGAATATTATCGGGTGTCTGGACAGACCGACTTCCGGAACCTATGAACTGGCAGGAAAGGATGTCTTAAACTTAAAAGACCGTGAGATGTCTGCTGTCCGACTGAACAGTATTGGATTTGTATTTCAGAGTTTTCAGCTGATGCCAAGGGAAAGTGCACTGGATAACGTATCACTTCCACTGAGCTATGCCGGTGTAAAGAAGAAAGAACGGAAAGAAAGAGCACAGAAGGCATTGGAGCGTGTAGGGTTAGGAGACCGTTCCGGGTTCCGTCCGACACAGCTTTCCGGTGGACAGAAGCAGAGAGTAGCAATTGCCCGTGCCATGGTAAATAATCCGAAGATTTTACTGGCAGACGAGCCGACCGGAGCATTGGACCAGAAATCCGGTAAACAGATTATGGAATTGTTCCAGAGCCTGAATGATGAGGGCGTTACCATTGTCATGATTACCCACGATATTAACATTGCAAAACAGGCAAAGAGAATCCTCCATATAGTAGACGGAGAAATATTTACAGACGATGAGGAGGGCAAGGCATGAAAAAGAAAGTTGTAATTGCAATTCTAATCGTAGTTTTAGCCGGAGGTGGAATCACCGGAGGAATAGTAGGATACCGGGCATACCAGAATAGTAAGCTGGTAGCAGAGGTACAGTCAGTATCCATGTTAAATACTGGTTCCTGGGATGACAGCATGGAAAGTGACGGAACCGTGACCAATGGACAGCAGCAGGATGTTTATGTCAGCACAGAGCAGACCATTCAGAAAGTGTTTGTAACAGAAGGACAGGAAGTATCCGAAGGTGACCCGCTGTTACAATATGATATGACCAATATTGACCTGGCAATTGAGATGAAGAAATTAGACATCCAGACAATCGAAAATAATAGTGCTGTAGCACAGAAGGAATTGGAAAAGCTTAAAAATACCAAGCCAATCAGCAATGCCACAACAAGTACACCGTCTGTAGACAGTGTGACGCCATCAGCACCGGAAACACCATCTACGGATACTTCTGTAACCACACCGGATACGGTAGAAGAGAAGAACGGAGATGCCTATAATTATATTTCAACAACGGCGCAGCCATATACCGGAGATGGAAGCCAGGAGAATCCATACCGCTTCTTATGTACAAAGGAAGCATATGTCTATGGAAGCTATCTGAATACATTGAAAAGTGAGGGGAAGGTTGCGGTATTTGAAATTCATGACGGAAATACCGTAGCCGGAACCTTAATCAGTGCATGGACAAAAGTCGGTGCAGCTTTAGAGGAAGCAGACCCGGATGCAAAATGGTATGTTATTGATGGAAGTAAAGTAATTAATGAGCCGGATGTCCCGGATACCCCGGTTGAACCGGTTGTACCGGATACACCATCTGTACCGGATGATAACCAGCAGAGCGGATATACGGCAGATGAACTGGCAAAAGAGATTGCGGATAAAGAAAAAGAACTGACTAAGCTTGATCTGGATAAGAGAAAAGCGGAGCTTGCGTTGAAACAGATGGAAAGCCAGTCAGAAGATGGAATGGTTTATGCTGAGTTTAATGGTACCGTAAAGAAAGCAGGAGATCCGGATAATCTTCCAAATGATGGAAGTGCATTTTTGACACTTTCCGGTTCAGATGGTCTATATGTAAAAGGAACTCTAAATGAGCTTGCATTGGAACAGGTGAAAGTCGGACAGAGTGTTACAGCAACCTCCTGGAGCACCGGAATGGTATTTGATGCAACAATAACAGAGATTAATGATTACCCGGAGGATTCCAATGGCTATTATTATGGCAATGGCAATCCGAATGCATCCTATTATGGCTATACCGCATATATTGAAGACAGTACTGGACTTAGCAATGGAGACAACTTAAGTCTTTCCATTAATCTTGGTGGAGATGAAGATTCTTCCGATAAGATTTATCTGGATAAAGCATATGTGCGTAAGGAAGATGGTAAGAGCTATGTCATGAAGGATGATGGAACTGGTCATCTTGTAAAACAGTATGTGAAGACAGGAAAGACCATATACGGATATGCAGTAGAAATTAAATCCGGAGTTACAATGGATGATTATCTTGCTTTTCCATATGGTAAGACAGCAAAAGAAGGAGTCAAAACCAATAAGGATGAAGATTCCGGAACTGTAATGTATTAGTAGGAGGGACGAACATGTTAGAAAATTTAAGATTATCTTTTCAGGGTATCTGGTCACACAAGATGCGTTCCTTCTTAACTATGCTGGGTATTATTATTGGTATTGCAGCGATTATTGCAATTGTATCTACGATTAAAGGAACGAATGAACAGATTGAGCAGAACCTGATTGGCGCAGGTGATAACAATGTTACAGTGCAGTTGTATCAGGGAGATTATTCCATGGATTTTTCCTATGGAAGTGTACCGGGTGGAATTCCGGTAATTACAAATGAAGCACTGGAGCAGATTAAAGATCTGGATGAAGTAGAGGATGCATCTTTATTCCTTTCCAGACAGGATTATGATGGAGCATACTATAAAAATACTTCTCTTTCCGGCGGTTATATTATGGGAGTAGACAATGGCTACTTTAATACTGCGGGAATGATTATGAAGAGCGGACGCTGCTTTACCGAAGAGGACTACAGTGATTTTGCAAAGGTCGCAATCTTAGATGAAGATTCTGCAGAAGCATTATTTCAGGGTGAGAATCCAATTGGAAAGACCATTGAGATTAAGCAGCAGCCATATATTGTTGTAGGAATTGCAACCAAGAGCGAGCAGTTCGAGCCGGTTATCAATTCCATTGATGATTATTATACTTATTCCCAGGACAGCAGTGGTAAGATTTATGTACCATCTGTAACCTGGCCGATTATCTATCGTTATGACGAACCACAGCAGGTTCTCATTAAAGCAAAGAGCACCAGCGATATGACCAATGCAGGAAAGAAGAGTGCCGATATTTTAAATGGCTATCTTGCAACATCGGATGATACCATTAAGTACAAATCCGAAGACTTACTGGAGCAGGCAAAACAAATTCAGCAGTTGAGCCAGTCCACCAATACCATGTTAATCTGGATTGCCGGAATTTCCCTTCTGGTTGGCGGTATCGGTGTAATGAATATCATGCTGGTATCCGTAACGGAGCGTACCAGTGAGATTGGTCTGAAGAAAGCAATCGGAGCAAGAAAGTCTGTTATCTTAGGACAGTTCTTAACCGAGGCAGCAGTACTTACCAGTTTAGGCGGATTGATTGGAGTTCTGGTGGGAATCATATTAGCTGAGATTATCTCGAAACTTAGTACCACACCGGTTGCCATCAGTGCACCGGCAGCCGTAGGCGGCGTGGTATTCTCCATGATTATCGGAATTATTTTCGGTCTTCTGCCATCCTATAAGGCAGCAAACTTAGACCCAATCGAGGCATTGCGTCACGAGTAAAAAATAGAAAAAGTGTAAAAAAAGAGGAAAATTCAGATTTCATTGAATTTTCCTCTTTTTAGGTTTTACTGTCATGGTGTAAATGAGCTGTTTTTATATCAGAAAGACCAAGAAAATAATCAGAAGAAACTTGATAGTAATGGCAAAGCTTCAGAAGATGGCGGATAGGAAGCTCGTTAGCACCACGTTCGTAACGGGCATACATGGTCTGGGAAGTTCCGAGAACGTCGGCAATTTCCTGCTGGGTTTTGTCATGATCTTCGCGTAAATTACGCATTCGCTGTATGTAATCCATATAATCTCCAAATCTGAAAATAAATCCGGAATTTTTTTGAAAACAAATTTCTATAATTCTAAAAAATCCAGAGTATATCCTAAAAATAATAGGTCTTGCAGAGGACTTTTTTAATTTATCATAATAAAGATGTTTACTTTTGATTTTAGTAAATATATGTACTAAAATAGAGAGCAGTTCAAATGATAAAAGGAAGATAAAAAGGAAAGGCGGACATTTATGAAAAACAGAAAGATTTCAACAGCAATAGCGGAAAAAGTTATGACAGGAGTATTAACGATACTTATGGCAATATCAGTTACAGCCTGTGGCAGCACGAAGGAGCAGGCAAATTCAGCTGCCACAGAAGTGACCGAAGCAGTTGTCACAACTGAGACAGAGAGCGAGACAGCAACGGAGGCAAAGGCAGAAAATGAGGACGTGACAGAGACCGAGGCTATGACGGAGACAGAAACAGAGGAGCCGGTGCTGTTTCGGGTGAAGGTTACAAGTGAAAATGGAGCATATATTTCGGAAAAACCTACAGATTTTGCTTATGGTGAAATTATGCTATATGATTATGGAACAGAATTTAATGTTTACGAAGTTTATGAAAATTCGGAAGAAGATTCCATTTATTATAGAGTTAAGAATGAATCTGGTGAAAATAAATATATATGGGATGGAGATGTTACAGTTATTGACTAGCATTTTAATTCATCATGATTTTCAGTAACACAGTATTTTGGATATAAAGAACTGCAAAAATTTTCTTAAAAGAAAAATCGCTTAGACCGTGAATGTGCCAAGGCACATTCTTTTTCCAGAAATGAACATGGATATAGTAAAAAGTAACAAAAATCCCTTCCGAATTTTGTTATGGGTTTTATGGTTTTACGATGGTTTACGATGGGTTTACGAATGGAAAACTTGATAACATAGTCAAATTATGATATGATGTGACTATAATATAGGCGGAGGTGTTTTTTATGCATGCATTACAGGAAACAATACGACCATCTGCAGATTTAAGAAATCATTATAGTGAAATTTCAAAACAATGCAGAGAAGAAAATGAAGCGGTTATAATCACAGTAAACGGTCGTGGTGATACAGTCTCTCTTTCGTATGAGGAATATAAAAGAATGAAGTCAAGAATAGAACTTTTGGAAATTCTTACAGAAGCGGAAGATGATGTAAAGAATGGTAGAGTAGCACCGGTTCGTGAAACATTTGATGATTTAAGACAAATGCTTGGGGAGGAATAGAATTATTGAAATATGAAGTTGTTCGTACAGAAACGGCAGATGCGCAGATTAGAAAAATCGTATTGTATATAGCCGAAAATTTTGGTAATAAGGTTGCACTGGAAAAATTAGAAGAACTGGAACAGAATATTCTTGATTTGGCAGTTCATCCATTAAAGGGGGGAGAAACGCATTATCTGGTATTGAAAAGACAAGGGTATCGGGTGTTGATATTGGAAAAAAATCTGGTTTTCTATAAGATAAATGAAGAAAATAAAAGAGTTATAATCTATGCTGTTGTTGACCAACGCCAGGATTACTTAAATATAATCAGAGGATTGTAGAATCCCCTTGCGTAAATCCACTCCCCGCGCTATAATAGGGAACAGAGTAAAAACAGCGTTTGACGAAAGCTAAGATTGACGGAATAATTCAGAGAGCCGGCGGCTGGTGTGAGTCGGTATTAGGAAGCAATTTGTCCACTTTCGGAGGCTGGTGGTGAAAGCCACGGGTTCGTACCCCTTATGATACGCAATGAAGTGGTCGCAGGCAAAGAGGAGAAGACGTAAAAAGAGATGCGGCAAAATGGGTGGCAACGCGGAACGGTAGATAAGCCTTTCGTCCCATGTATGAAAATGCATGGGATGGAAGGCATTTTTTACGCGAGTAGCGAGAAAAACCGCATGCTTACGAATCAATCCTATAAAATTTTCAAAAAAAGCACATGATATCAAAGAAGGAGAACAAAGATGATTGATTTAAAATTCTTACGGGAAAATCCGGACATCGTAAAAGAAAACATTAAGAAGAAATTCCAGGATCACAAATTGCCACTGGTAGACGAGGTAATTGAGTTAGATGAGCAGGCAAGAAGTGCACAGCAGGAGGCAGATGCATTACGTGCAAACCGTAACAGTATTTCCAAGCAGATTGGTGCATTGATGGGACAGGGCAAGAAAGACGAAGCTATGGCATTAAAAGAGCAGGTAAGCAAAGATGCAGCCCGCCTTGCAGAGTTAGAAGAGCAGGAAAAAGATTTACAGGAAAAGATTACCAGGATTATGATGACAATTCCAAACATCATAGACCCATCCGTTCCGATTGGAAAAGATGATTCCTGTAACGTAGAAATTGAAAAATTTGGTGAGCCGGTTGTTCCGGATTTTGAAATCCCATATCATACCGATATCATGGATCGTTTCCATGGTATTGATTTGGACGCAGCAGGAAAAGTTGCGGGAAATGGCTTCTACTATCTGATGGGAGACATTGCAAGAGTACATTCTGCAGTTATTTCTTATGCAAGAGATTTTATGATTGACCGTGGATTCACATACTGTGTACCACCATTTATGATTCGGAGCAATGTTGTAACCGGTGTTATGAGTTTTGATGAAATGGATGCCATGATGTATAAAATCGAAGGTGAGGATTTGTATCTGATTGGTACTTCTGAGCATTCCATGATTGGTAAATTCATTGATACCATCAATGATGAAGAAAAACTTCCATATACCCTGACCAGCTACTCTCCATGTTTCCGTAAAGAAAAAGGAGCACATGGTATTGAAGAACGTGGTGTATATCGTATCCACCAGTTTGAGAAGCAGGAAATGATTGTTGTATGTAAGCCGGAAGAGTCCAAAGAGTGGTATGACAAGCTCTGGAAGAATACCGTAGATTTGTTCCGCAGCTTAGATATTCCGGTACGTACCCTTGAGTGCTGTTCCGGAGACTTAGCAGACTTGAAAGTGAAATCCTGTGACGTAGAAGCATGGTCTCCACGTCAGAAGAAATACTTCGAAGTAGGAAGCTGCTCTAACTTAGGCGATGCACAGGCAAGAAGACTGAAAATTCGTGTCAAAGGCAAGGATGGAAATAAATATTTCGCACATACCTTAAATAATACTGTAGTTGCACCACCTCGTATGCTGATTGCGTTCTTAGAGAACAACCTCAATGCGGACGGAAGCGTAAATATTCCAAAGGCATTGCAGCCATATATGGGTGGAAAAGAAAAACTGATTCCACTGGATTAATTGAAAATAAGAATTTTGGAAACTGATTTTGAAAAAATAAGTTTCAAATAGTGAGAAAATCAAAAGAAACAGGAAACTGTGTTTTGTGTATAAAATTCACAAGACACAGTTTCTTTTTTATGAAGAACTATTGTGAAAAGTGTGATAATTATTGATAAAAATAACCGGATATTGTATAATATATACAAATATTGTAATGGATCACGGCAAAAAACAACCTGTGAGGGGAGCAATACAGGTATCATACAAAGGAGGGGCACATGGCAGAACCAAGAGAATTGATTCTGAAACTTGGTCAGAAGATTACAGACCGAATCGGAGTAAAAGTTACGGAAAATGACCCGGAATACTGGGGCTTGGCAAGTGTAGTGACGGATGAGATGGCAGAAGTTGCACTGGCAATGAAAGTCAGAGTACCGGCTACCGCAGCAGAAGTAGCAAAGAAATGTAAGAAGAGTGTAGAGCGGACCGAAGAACTCTTAGAAGAAATGAGTGTCATCGGAGTCATTGAGTACAACCGGGAGAACGAAGACCATCACAAACAGTATGTACTTCCAATGTTCGTACCGGGATGCGCAGAATTCATGGTAATGAACAAAGAGCAGGTGGAAGAGCATACCGAAATCGCAGATTTCTTTGAGCAGATGGCAAGACTTCCACTGGAGAAAGTAACACCGATGGTTCCGCTGGGTGGAGCAGGAATCGGAATGCATGTTATTCCGGTAGAGAAAGCAATCCCGGCAAACCAGCAGTCGGCAAGCGTGGAGCATATTTCCCACTGGCTCAATAAATATGATAAATATTCCGTTGGCGCATGTTCCTGCAGACGGCAACAGCGAATCCGTGGGGAGGGAACCGGAGACTTAGAGGATGATTTATGTATTGGTGTCGGTGATATGGCAGATTACTGTGTAGAGACCGGAAAGGGCCGTTACATTGATTATGATGAAGTAATGGAGATTCTGCAGCGAGCAGAGGATAATGGCTATGTCCATCAGATTACCAATATTGATGGAGAAGATAAAATCTTTGCAATCTGTAACTGTGCAGTCGGTGTATGTAATGCATTGCGTACATCCCAGCTTTTCAACACACCGAATATGTCACGCTCCGCATACCGTGCCAGCGTAGAGCCGGAGAAATGTGTAGCTTGCGGAAGATGTGTAGAGTACTGTCCGGCTGGTGCAGCAAAGCTCGGACAGAAATTATGCACCAAAGATGGCGGGCATATTACCTATCCGCAGCAGGAGCTTCCGGATACCACCAAGTGGGGACCGGAAAAATGGAATCCAAATTACAGGGATGATAACCAGATTAACTGTTATGACACCGGTACCGCACCATGTAAGACAGCATGTCCGGCACATCTTCCGGTACAGGGATATATTAAAATGGCATCTCAGGGAAGATATCTGGATGCATTGAAGCTGATTAAGACGGAGAATCCGTTCCCGGCAGTATGTGGAGCAATCTGTAACCGCCGCTGCGAAGATGCATGTACCAGGGGAACCATTGACCAGGCAGTAGCCATTGATGAAATCAAGAAATTCATTGCGGAACAGGAGCTTCATGCAGAGAAGCGTTATATTCCACCAATGTTGAATTATTCCGGAAAGCCTTTTGAGGAGAAGGTAGCAGTAATCGGAGCAGGACCGGCAGGGATGTCAGCCGCATTCTATTTAAAGAAAATGGGTTATCCGGTTACTGTATTTGAAAAAGAAAAAAGACCGGGTGGTATGCTGATGAATGGTATTCCATCTTTCCGTCTGGAAAAAGATGTGATCAATGCAGAAATCGATGTGCTGCGCGAGATGGGAGTAGAATTCAAGTGCGGCGTAGAAGTTGGCGAGGACATCACCATAGCACAGCTGCGTGAACAGGGGTATAAAGCATTTTACATAGCAATTGGTGCACAGGGCGGACGTATGACCGGAGTACCGGGAGAAGATGCCGTAGGCGTAGAAACCGGAGTAGACTTCTTGCGTCGTGTCAATTTAAATGAAGAAGGCGTGAAATTATCCGGCAAGACCGTAGTAATCGGTGGAGGAAATGTAGCAGTAGACGTTGCAAGAACCGCACTTCGTACCGGATCTTCCGAAGTATCCATGTTCTGTCTGGAATCAAGAGACATTATGCCGGCAGCTGATGATGAGGTGGCAGAGGCAGAAGAAGAGGGCATTGTGGTAAATAATTCCTGGGGACCAAAGGAAATCCTTACCGAGAATGGCAAAGTAACCGCAGTAGTATTCAAAAAATGTATCTCTGTACTGGATGAGAATCAACGGTTTTCACCAAAATATGACGAAGAAGAATTATTAACCGTTCCTTGTGACCAGGTATTATTATCCATTGGACAGTCCATTAAGTGGGGGGCTTTATTAGAAGGAACCAGAGTGGAATTTAATCCGAACGGAACCTTAAAGGCAGACCCGGTAACATACCAGACTGCAGAGCCGGATATTTTTACCGGAGGAGATAACTATACCGGACCAAGATTTGCTATTGATGCTATTGCAGCAGGAAAAGAAGGCTGTGTATCTATTCACCGTTTTGTCCATGAAGGACAGAGCCTTACTTTGGGACGTAATAGAAGACAGTTCATTGAGCTGGATAAAGACAATATTAAAGTTGAGACCTTTGACAATGCAAAACGTCAGGTGCCGGGACATAAGGCTGGAGATGCAAAGCATACCTTCCGTGATTTACGAAGCACCTTTACCGAGGAGCAGGTACAGAAGGAAGCAAACCGCTGCTTAGGCTGTGGTGCTACCGTAGTAGACCCGAATAAGTGTATCGGCTGTGGAATCTGTACAACGAAGTGCGAATTTGATGCCATCCACTTAAGCCGTGACCTGCCGGATGCAAGCCGCATGGTAAAATCAGAAGACAAGTTAAAGGCAATCTTCCCATATATGTTAAAGCGTGAGATTAAGATTAAATTCAAAGGCAGGAAGAAATAAAAAGCAGGATGTGAGTGTATGCATGAACTGGGAATTATCATTCATATTTCCAAAACATTAAAGGAAGTAGCAGAAGAAAATGAAGTGACGAAGATAGGTTCTGTTACTCTGGAAATTGGAGAAGTCAGCGGAATTGTCCCGGAATACCTTTTAGACTGCTGGGACTATTACCGGAAGAAATCGGACCTGTTATCGGAATCGGAATTGCGTATCGAGACGCTTCCGGCGGTAACCATGTGCGAGAATTGCAAAAAAACTTATCCGACTGTAAAATTCGGCAGACAATGTCCGTACTGTAAGAGTGATGACACCTATCTGCTGACGGGAAATGAATGCAGTATCAAAGAAATGGAGGCCTGCTGAGGCAGGCTTTCGGATAAAATATTTATCAAAGAAAGAAGGGGTTAAAATGTTGTTTCATGTTTATGGAGGAAATGGAATTTATCAGTGGATTGCCATGCTGGCAGTCTTAGCCGGACTTATTTTATTAAATGAGTTTGCAAGAAGAACCAAGTTTGGTGGACTTATGATGTTTGGAATTATTCCGCTGGCACTTACCGTTTACTTTGTTGTAATTGCAGTATGCGCAGGACAGGGCATAGAATGGGCAGTAAATAACCAGACACATCTTTATATGAATGGATGGTTCCATTATGCAAAACTGTATGCAGCACTTGCCGGATGTATCGGCTTTATGATGATTAAGTATGAATGGGGTATTGGAAAGAAACAGTGGTTCCGCGCATTCCCATTTGTAATCGTAGCAATTAATATTTTGATTGCAGTAGCCAGCGATTTCGAATCCGCAATCAACGGCTGGTATTCCTGGTGGTTATCTTCCGAAGATGTATGGCTTTATGGTGGCTGGCACAACGTAATGAACGGAATCGCAGGAATCTTAAATATCCTTTGCATGACAGGCTGGTGGAAAGTATATTCCTCCAAAGACAAGAAGGATATGATCTGGCCGGATATGATCTGGGTTTACATTGTAGTATATGATATCTGGAACTTCGCTTATACCTACAATTGTCTGCCAACCCACTCCTGGTTCTGTGGTGTAGCACTGCTTTTAGCACCTACTATTGCAGCATTAATCTGGAACAAGGGTGGCTGGATTATGAACCGTGCAAATACACTGGCAATCTGGTGTATGTTTGCCCAGATTTTTCCACTGTTTCAGGAGACTACTGCCGATGGAACAACCTATTATCCATGGGCAACCGTTTCCAGACAGTATGCAGACGGAACGGTAAATGGCATTGTAGCAGGAACTTCGAACAACGCAGATCCGACCGCAATGACCATCGTCAGCGCACTGGCACTGATTGTAAATGCCATTGCATTAGGATACATCATTTACAAATCGGTAAAGAACAAGAAGAATCCGTATACCAACGAAGTATTTACAGACTTCAAGTATTATAAAGATGCACTGGCAAGAGCAGATGTAAAATAAGATATAATTGAGGAACTGGAAATGAAAGTAATTGAAGTAAAAAGAAGTATATTTGAAAACAATGATAAGGATGCTGCCAGCTTAAGAGAACAGTTAAAGGGAGAGAAAACATTTCTCTTAAATCTGATGTCTTCACCGGGAAGTGGCAAGACTTCTACCCTGGTGCCAACGGTCAATGAGCTGTTAAAGGACTACCGGGTAGGAGTCATGGAAGCGGATATTGATTCCGATGTAGATGCATGGACGATTGCTGATAGGACAAAGGCAAAGGTTGTGCAGCTTCATACCGGCGGTATGTGCCATCTGGATGCAGACATGACCAGACAGGGCTTGAAGGAGCTTGGCACGGAGGATGTAGATATTGCTATCCTTGAAAATGTAGGAAACCTTGTCTGCCCGGCAGAGTTTGATACCGGAGCAGTGAAGAATGCAATGATTTTGTCCGTACCGGAAGGACACGACAAGCCATTGAAATATCCATTAATCTTTACTGTATGCGATGCACTTATTATCAATAAAATTGATGTGCTGCCATATTTTGACTTTGATATGGATAAGGTAAAGGAGTATGCATGGAAACGGAATCCGAATCTTAAGATATTCCCAATCTCCGCAAAGACCGGAGAGGGAATGGAAGCATGGTACTCCTGGCTGAAAGAAGAAGCAGATAAATGGATGAAATAAAGCATCCTTTTGGGTGAGAAAACAGCCGGAAACATCACAAAAAAACTAGCAAAAGAACGAAAAATAATTAATTGATTTAAAAATCCCCTTGCAATAGGAATAAAAAAGTGCTATAGTCCTAGCTGTAGACGAAGATGTCAAAAACACGGAAACGTGTTTTTGGCATCTTTTTTTTACTTTACAGGAAATTGCTTTCCTGTAAAGTAAAAAACGCTCCGCGAGGATGCACACTGCGGCGTATAAGGCAGATATCGTAAGCGACCGCCGCAGGCACGAGAATGTGCCAAGGCACATTCTTTGTTCCGTGCGCTACTCGCATAAAGAGTTTCTCAAGTGAAAAGAAGGAGGATTAGATATGAATACTGGAGATACAGCATTTATGCTGATTGCAACAGCACTTGTGTTTTTTATGACCCCGGGACTTGCATTTTTCTATGGAGGTCTTGTACGAAGAAAGAATGTATGTAACACGATGATGGCATGTGTGGCAATCATGGGATTGTCGGTAGTGCTTTGGACACTGTTTGGTTATTCCCTTGCATTTGGTGGCAACCACGGAGGTATCATCGGAGATTTCCGTTGGATAGCCTTGAATGGTGTAGGCTGGGAGGCAGGACCTTATGCAGATACCATTCCACATCTTGTATTCTGTGCATTCCAGATGATGTTTGCCATGATTACACCGGCACTGATTACCGGTTCCTTAGTAGGAAGAATGAAGTTTAGTGCACTGTTTCTCTTTGTAACACTATGGTCCTTTGTTGTATATTATCCACTGGCACATATGGTCTGGGGAGAAGGCGGACTTTTAGCAGCGATTGGCTCTGTTGACTTCGCAGGAGGAGATGTGGTACATATCAGTTCCGGAATCAGTGCACTGGTTCTGGCAATCATACTTGGAAGAAGACGTGGCTATGAGCAGGTAACTTATCGTATTCATAATATCCCGTTTGTTGTATTGGGAGCATCCCTTTTATGGTTTGGCTGGTTTGGATTTAATGCAGGAAGTGCACTGGCAGCCGATGGACTGGCAGCCCATGCATTTATGACATCTGCAATTTCTGCAGCAGCAGCCTTATTATCCTGGATGTTTATTGATGTTGTAAAAGAAGGAAAGCCAACCCTGGTAGGCGCATCCACCGGACTTGTAGTAGGACTTGTGGCAATTACACCGGGTGCAGGATTTGTTCCAATCTGGTCAGCATTTATTATCGGAGCTTTGGTCAGCCCGATTTGTTACTTCGGAGTTGCACTTATTAAGAAAAAACTGAAAATTGATGATGCGCTGGATGCATTTGGATGCCATGGAATCGGCGGTATCTGGGGTGGAATTGCTACCGGAATTTTTGCACAGAAATCCATTAACAGTACTGCAAAATGGGATGGTCTGGTGTTTGGAGATTACCGCCTTTTCCTGGCACAGCTGGAAGGAATTTTAATTACCATTGTAATTGCAGTGGTTGGTACCCTGCTTTGTGTAGCAGTGGTAAGAATCTTTACTCCGCTTCGTGTGAGCTTAAAAGAAGAACAGCTTGGACTGGATGTAACACAGCATGGAGAAAATGCTTACCCAAGCTTCAATGGATTAGACCAGTAGGATAGAAAAGGAGATAATCAGATATGATGATTAAAATAGATGCAATTGTGCGGGAAGAAAAATTCGAAGATGTAAAAGCAGCATTAAATGCCATCGGAGTCAACGGTATTACGGTATCGCAGGTTATGGGCTGTGGTGTGCAGAGAGGATATAAGGAAATCGTCCGGGGCATGGAAGTGGCAGTGCAGATGCTTCCGAAAATCAAATTTGAAATCGTAGTATCTTCCGAAGAATGGGAACAAAAGACCATCGAAGCCATTCAGAAGGCAGCCTTTACCGGAGAAGTCGGCGATGGCAAAATCTTCAGCTATGAGATTCGCTCCGCCCAGAAAATCCGTACCGGAGAGACCGGCTATGACGCATTACAGAGCAACGATTAAAGGAAGGATAGATTAAAAAAGTAATACAAAATTGATTAAATTTAGACCTTGACATTAAATTTAAAAGGGAGTAAAAACAATAATTAAATAATTCATATGAGGAGGAATTTGAAAATGAATGGTTTAGTTATTGTATTAATAGCCATCGTATTGTTGGCTGCCGGTTATTTACTTTATGGACGCTGGCTGGCTAAGAAATGGGGAATCGACCCGAAAGCTGAAACCCCTGCAGTAAAATATGAAGACGGAGAGGACTTTGTTCCTTCATCCAGATTTACCGTATTCTCACATCAGTTCTCATCTATCGCTGGTGCAGGCCCTGTAACGGGACCAATCCTTGCCAGTGTGTTCGGATGGGTACCTGTATTCTTATGGATAGTAGTTGGTGGATTGTTCTTCGGAGCAGTACAGGACTTCGGTGCTCTGTACGCATCAGTTAAGAATGAGGGAAAATCCATGGGTATGATTATTGAAAAGTACATTGGTAAGATGGGAAGAAAACTTTTCATGTTATTCTGCTGGTTATTTACCCTTTTGGTAATCGCAGCATTTACAGATATGGTTGCCGGAACCTTCAATGCATATCCGGCAGGTGATGGTAAGGCTGTATATGCTAATGGTGCAGCAGCAACCGTTTCCATGTTATTTATTGGTGTTGCAGTTATCCTTGGTATTATCTTAAAGAAAGCACCAAAGATGAACGAAATCGTAAAAGGTATCGTTGCAATTGCATTAATCGTAGTAATGTTTGCAGTAGGCATGAAACTTCCAATCTATACCAATAAGACCATGTGGATCTACATTATCATGATTTACTTATTCTTGGCATCGGTACTTCCAATGTGGCTTTTGATGCAGCCAAGAGATTATATGACAACCTTTATGCTTCTTGGTATGATTATCGGCGCAGTTGTTGGTGTAGTAGTTGCACATCCTGCAATGCAGTTAAATGCATTTAACGGATTCGTTTTAACCGGAGCAGACGGAAGCAAATCTTATCTGTTCCCGACCTTATTTGTAACCATTGCCTGCGGTGCTGTTTCCGGATTCCACAGTCTGGTATCTTCTGAGACATCATCTAAGACCATCCGCAATGAAAAAGATATGCCTATGGTTGGTTATGGTGCAATGGTAGTAGAGTCATTACTTGGAATTATCGTATTGGTCGTTGTTGGTGCAGTAGCTGTAAATGGTACAAAACCAGATGGAACACCATTTGCAATCTTCTCATCCGGTGTTGCCGGTTTCCTTGAAATGTTAGGTGTACCAAATGATGTGGCAACTGTATTTATGACCATGTGTGTATCTGCATTAGCACTTACTTCACTGGATTCTGTAGCACGTATCGGAAGAATGTCCTTCCAGGAATTATTCTATGAGGATACAACAGACCCTGCAAAAATGGGTGGTGTCCGCAAAGTATTAACCAATAAATATTTTGCAACAATCGTAACCTTATTCTTTGGATACTTATTAACACTGGGCGGATACAACAATGTATGGCCGCTGTTTGGTTCCGCAAACCAGTTGCTTGCAGCACTTGTTCTGATTGCACTGGCTGTATTCTTAAAGACTACCGGACGTACCGGCTGGACGCTGTATGTACCAATGGTAAGCATGCTGGCAGTAACCTTTACTGCACTGGTTCAGAAATTCATTGCACTGGTAAGCAATGTAATGAATGGAACTGCAGTATTCTTAGTAGATGGTTTGCAGCTCATTGTTGCAGTTCTTCTGATGGTATTAGGTGTTATGGTAGCAGCAAGCTGCTTTACCAAACTATTAAAGACCAAAAAACAGGAAGAAGCATAAATTGAATAGAAATTAAATTGAAATTTTTAAATGGAAATTACATTTACTTCTTTTCAAATGGGGAAAAATAAGATACAATCTTGAGTTATGAGATAGTAAAGGAGCAAATGACGATGATTAAGGTAGTTAAATTTGGTGGAAGTTCACTTGCAAGTGCAACGCAGTTTGCAAAAGTAGGCAGGATTATCACATCAGACCCGGAACGCCGCTATGTTGTACCAAGTGCACCGGGAAAACGAAATTCCAAAGATACCAAGGTAACAGATATGTTATATGCATGTTATGCTCTGGCGGAAAATGATGAGGATTTCGATAAGGAATTAAAAAAGATTGCAGAACGTTATGATTCCATTATTAACGGATTGAACTTAAAGCTTTCTCTGAAAGATGAGTTTGAAGTAATTGAGAAGAACTTTGTAGCTAAGGCAGGTTCTGATTACGCAGCTTCCAGAGGCGAATATTTAAATGGTATTGTAATGGCGAACTATTTAGGCTATGAATTTGTGGATGCAGCAGAAGTAATTTTCTTTGATAAAGATGGTAACTTTGATGCAGACAAGACAGATAAAGTGTTGAGCAAACGTCTTTCCAAGGTTGAACGTGCTGTAGTTCCTGGATTTTATGGTTCCATGCCGGACGGAAGTGTTAAGACCTTCTCCAGAGGCGGCTCTGACATTACAGGATCTATTGTTGCAAAGGCTGTTCATGCTACAGCATATGAGAACTGGACTGATGTTTCCGGTTTCCTGATTGCAGACCCAAGAATTATTGACAATCCGGAACCAATTAAAGTAATTACATACCGTGAGTTAAGAGAACTTTCCTACATGGGAGCAAGCGTATTACATGAAGATGCAGTATTCCCGGTCCGTAAAGCCGGTATTCCAATCAACATCCGTAATACCAATGCACCGGAAGATGAGGGAACATGGATTGTGGAAACAACCTGTCACCAGTCCAAATATACCATTACCGGTATTGCCGGAAAGAAAGGCTTCGTATCTGTAAATATTGATAAAGATATGATGAATTCAGAAGTTGGTTTTGGACGTAAAGTGCTTTCTGCATTTGAAGAAAACGGTATTAACTTTGAACATATGCCATCTGGTATTGATACCATGACCGTATTTGTACATCAGCCGGAATTTGAAGGCAAGGAACAGGCAGTTGTATCTGCAATTCACCGCCTTGCAAAGCCGGACAGCGTAGAATTAGAGTCTAACATCGCCCTGATTGCAGTTGTAGGACGCGGTATGCGTTCCACCAGAGGAACATCCGGAAGAATCTTCTCAGCACTGGCACATGCGAATGTCAATGTTAAGATGATTGACCAGGGGTCATCTGAGTTAAATATTATCATTGGAGTAAGTAATTCTGATTTTGAAAATGCCATCAAGGCAATTTACGATATTTTCGTAACAACGCAGTTATAAGAAAACTGAAGAAAATATATAAAGAAGATGTAGAAAAAGAGACCTGTTATTTTGCAGGTCTTTTTTTACTTTACAGGAAATTGCGTTCCTGTAAAGTAAAAAACGCTCCGCGAGGATGCACACTGCGGCGTATAAAAATGTCTGGTAAATAAATTTAAGGAGTTTAATAAAAAGTGGGTGGAAAGTCGGAATATTTGTGGTAAAATAAAAGAAATATGCTGGAGGGAACATAATGGAAGAACTGGGTAATATTGCAGTCTTTTTAGCTGGATGGAATAGTGAATATCAGACCAGATTAATCAATGGTATTATTCGTAAGGCAAAGGAAGCAAACTATGCAATCTCTATTTTTTCCTGTCAGGCAGGGAGTGAGATTTCGGACAAGCATGTGCTTGGAGAAAATAAAATATATTCGCTGGCTAATCTTTCGCGTTTTGATGGCGTAATTCTTGCGACCAATACAATTTGGGAGAAACCAACAAAAGAGGAAATTATTCGAAGAATACATCACGCTGGCATTCCTGCAGTAAGCTTTGAGGAAAAGGTAGAAGGCTTAAGCCTGATTGGAATAGATAATTATAAGGCAATGCGGGAGATGATAGAGCATGTTGACAGTCATGGCTATCATCCAATTCATTTTGTAGCTGCAAATGCAACAAATGAAGAGAGTAATATCCGCCAGAAGGCATTTGAAGATTTTGTGGAAGAAAAGAACTATTCAACAGAAGATTATGCGGTATGGCATGGGGATTTTTCCTTTGACAGTGGCGTACAGGTAGTGGATGCCATGGAAGAGGCTGGAAAGATACCACGGGCACTTTGCTGTGCCAATGATGAGATGGCATTAGGTGCCTGCAACCGTTTGAAACAGTTGGGATATCAGGTGCCACAGGACATAGCAGTAACAGGATTTGATGGCTCTTATGATACCCAGCGCTATATTCCGGGAATTACTACGGTAGCCAGACCAAAGGAGACACTGGGCTATACCGCTATGCAGTTACTTTTGCAGGAAATTGAGACAGGGAAGAAACAGGAGCTGATTTTATCTTCCCGTGTTGCAGTGCATGAAAGCTGTGGCTGTGTTTTAGAGGATAAAAAGCGCGTGGTATCTGCGATAGAAACGTTATACTTTGAAAAAAAAGAAAATGAAAAATATACTTATCAGATACGCAATATGGAAGATGAGATGATGGAGTGCGAATCATTGGAAGAATTAATCTTCTGTATCCGCCAGAATATTGGGAAGTTTACGACAGAGGATGTATATCTGTGCCTGAATAAGAGTATTTATTATGAGATGACCGGCCGTGGTAACAGCATTTTACGCAACCGCACAATTACCCGGGATTATGAAAACAAGATATACATAACCAAATTAAATAATGAGGACGGCATGCCGGAATTTTATTCTTTTACCAGTGAGCAGATGTTCCCGGCAATGTGGAATGGCAGAGGTTCAGGGGAATATCTCTATATGCCGGTTCATTTCAGGGATAATTGCCTGGGATATATGATACTGACCGGTACATTGGATACAAAACATATTCCGAATTATTATGTCTGGATTCGTAATATCAGTAATGCATTGGAAAAGTTAAAGAATGTATCAGAACTTCGGAATGCTGCCCGTAACATTGATAATATGGCAGTCCGCGACAGCCTGACAGGAGTTTATAACCGGATGGGAATCAACCGTTTTGTGGTAGATATGGTAAAACAGGCAAATACCAGCAGACGTCGATTGTTATTTATCTTTGCTGATATGGACGGGTTAAAGAAAATCAATGATGAGTTTGGTCATGAAGCGGGTGACCAGGCAATCTGCCTTGCAGCAGAGGCGTTGCAGGAGGCGTTCTGTGAAAAGGAACTGATTATCCGTTATGGAGGGGACGAATTCTTAGTGGTTTCTGATGCTTTATGCTGGGAACAGGCTGAAGAAAAGAAAGCTCAGATAACAGCCTTGTTAAAGCAGTGGCAGAGGGATGAGAAACTGCCATACCGTCTGTCTATGAGCATTGGTTATTACCAGAAGGAGCCGGATACCGAGGCATCCATGGAACAGTATATTAACTGGGCAGATGAGCGAATGTATGAGATGAAATGTAAGAACCGTGAGCAGCGAAAATAAATAATAAGTATAAAAAGCATGAAAGGCATTGGAGCAGAAAAATTTCCTGTTCCGATGCCTTTTTGACAGTTGCAATGCATCTGCAGGTTAAGCCATCTGATTTGCAGTTTTATAACGGTAAATCATTTCTGCATGCTGCTGTTCTTCCGTCTGGATATGGTTTAAAATCTGACGGACTTTTGGAGAAGCAAAGCTGAATAAATCGTTGTTGTATGCGGAAGATACATACTTTTCACTGGAAATGGAATCACTGCACAATAATGCATCATGCTTCTTGTCGGCATTTTCACTGGATGCATGGTAAGCAGCTTTTGGCTGATAGTTCTTTGGGGCAGCTATACCAACATCAGGCGTATCACCGGAAAGCAGACTGCTGATGGTGTCATAGTGTTCTGCTTCTTCTTTCTGAATGACCTCAAATAACTGTTTTAATTCAGGGTCTTTTGCTTCGCTGCTGTAAAAGGCATATTTGTCGCGGCAAAGTTCTTCCTGCTGTTTTAAATCATTTAACAGCATAGTCTCTTGTTCGGTTAAAATCATTTTGTCATCACCTCATCCGTAATATAACCCTAAAGGAGCATTTTTATACAAATTATGCAAAAAAAAGATAGAATTATTGATTGCACTTGATAACTGTGCTATGCTAAAGTGTATTTAACCATTTAAATTGGAATCAAAAGAGAATAGGAGCGAACAAAAATGTTAGACCAGATTAACAACATTCTTGGTAAAATTGATAATTTTGTCTGGGGTGTACCACTTATTGTATTGATCCTTCTGGTGGGAATTTTTCTTACCATCCGCCTGAAGGGACTTCAGATTAGGAAATTTCCATTAGCAGTAAAATATTTGTTTGAAAATGAAAAGAGTGGCGAATCCGGCGAAGTATCCAGTTTTGCAGCACTTTGCACTGCATTATCAGCAACCATAGGAACCGGAAATATTGTCGGAGTAGCAACTGCATTGGTAGAAGGTGGACCGGGGGCGTTATTCTGGATGTGGATAGCAGCACTGGTAGGAACTGCCACAAAATATAGTGAGTGTCTTCTGGCAATCAAGTACCGTGTGGTGGCAGAAGACGGTCATATCATCGGCGGCCCGTTTTATTATATTGAAAAAGGAATGGGACCAAAGTGGAAATGGCTTGGAAAATTATTTGCCTTCTTTGGTGTAGGTGTAGGCTTATTTGGAATCGGAACCTTTACACAGATTAATGGTATTACCAGTGCAGTAAAGGGTTTCTTTGACCCGGATACCATCTGGACAGTTGACCTCTTTGGAAGAACTTATTCCTGGACTGTAATTATTGCAGGCATTATTCTTACCATCTGTGTGGCGCTTGTTATCATCGGTGGAATTAAGAGAATTTCTACAGTATCACAGGTCATTGTACCATTTATGGCACTGACTTATGTGGTTGTTGTATTAATTATTATTGTGATGCATATTACAGAGGTTCCAGCAGCATTTGCAACCATTATAAAGAGTGCCTTTGGATTTAAGGCGGTAGCCGGTGGTGCAATGGGAAGTATTATTGTAGCAATGCAGAAAGGTATTGCCCGTGGTATTTTCTCAAATGAAGCAGGACTTGGTAGTGCACCAATTGCGGCTGCAGCAGTCCAGACCGATTATCCGGTAAAACAGGGACTGGTTTCCATGCTTGGAACTGTAATTGATACACTGATTATCTGTACCATGACAGGTCTTGCAATCGTACTTACAGGTGCATGGGACATGGGCTTGGAAGGTGTTGCCGTTACAACCAAGGCATTTCAGCTCGGACTTCCGTTCCCAAATCAGGTAGCATCCTTTATCCTGATGGTATGTCTGGTATTCTTTGCATTTACCACAATCTTAGGATGGGATTATTACAGTGAGCGCTGTCTGGAGTATCTGACCGGACATAAGAAGGCTGTTGTAAAGGCATACCGCTGGTTATACATCTTAGCGGTATTTATCGGACCGTTTATGACAGTATCTGCTGTATGGACCATTGCAGATATTTTCAACGGACTGATGGCTCTGCCGAACCTGATTGCAGTTACTGCATTGAGCGGTGTGGTTGTGGCTGAAACCAAAGTTTATATGGATGGATTAAAAAAAGATAAGATTCAACCATAGAAAGATAGGAAAAAGGGAATATTAGATGATCACTAATTAGGAGCAGGTACAGTGAGAAAGTTATTGCGTTTTTTAAAGGATTACAAAAAAGAGAGCATTTTAAGTCCATTATTTAAATTATTAGAGGCATCCTTTGAATTGTTTGTGCCTTTGGTTATGGCAGCAATCATTGATACCGGTATTGGCAATAAAGATGGCGGATTCATCTTGAAAATGTGTGGAATCTTGATTTTGCTGGCATTAGTGGGACTGACCTGTTCCATTACTGCACAGTATTTTGCAGCAAAAGCGGCAGTAGGTTTTGCAACTAAGGTACGTCATGCATTATTTGACCATATTCAGAAATTGTCCTATACAGAGATGGATACCGCAGGAACGGATACCATGATTACCAGAATGACCAGTGATATCAATCAGGCACAGTCCGGTGTCAATATGGTACTCCGTCTGTTTTTGCGTTCTCCTTTTATTGTATTTGGTGCCATGATTATGGCATTTACCATTGACGTAAAGGCAGCGCTTATCTTTGTGGTAACGATTCCTGTTTTATCCGTTGTGGTATTTGGAATTATGATAATTACAATTCCGTTGTTCCGCCGGGTGCAGGCATCTTTAGATAAAGTCCTTGGAGTAACAAGGGAGAATCTGACCGGAAGCCGTGTTATCCGTGCCTTTAATAAAGAGCAGGAAGAAATTGCAGATTTTGATGAGAGTAATGAGAGGCTGACGGATGTACAGCTCTTTGTAGGAAAAATTTCAGCATTGATGAATCCGCTTACCTATATTATCATCAACGTGGCACTGGTTATTCTTATCTGGACAGGTGCAATTCAGGTAAATATCGGAAAGATTTCACAGGGTGAAGTAGTAGCACTGGTAAACTATATGTCCCAGATTCTGGTGGAATTAGTAAAGCTTGCAAACCTGATTATTACGGTAACCAAGGCAATTGCCTGTGGAAACCGCGTGCAGAGTATTTTTGAGATGGAGACTTCCATGGTGGATGGAAATGGAAGCAAAAAGGAAGATACCGGATATACCGTAGAATTCCGCAATGTTTCCATGCGTTATAAAGGTGCCGGAGCAGATACCTTAACCGGCATTGATTTTAAAGCAAAGCCAGGAGATACCATTGGTATTATCGGTGGAACCGGTTCAGGGAAGTCCTCTGTGGTCAATCTGATTCCTCGTTTCTATGATGTCACGGAGGGACAGGTTATGGTAGATGGCATGGATGTCCGGGAATATAAGATTACGGATTTAAGAGATAAGATTGGTATTGTGCCGCAGAAAGCAGTGCTGTTTGCGGGAACCGTCCGAAGCAATCTTGCCTGGGGCAAAGAGGATGCGACGGAAGAAGAGATGCAGCAGGCACTTTCCGTTGCACAGGCAGCAGAAGTTGTAGATAAGAAAGACGGTAAGCTGGATGCGGAAGTAGAACAGGGTGGAAAGAATTTCTCCGGTGGACAAAAGCAGCGTCTTACAATTGCCAGAGCACTGGTAAAACAGCCGGAAATCCTTATCATGGACGACAGCTCATCTGCACTGGATTATGCTACCGATGCTAAACTGCGTCAGGCAATTCATAATATGCCAAACCGTCCGACCGTATTTATCGTATCACAGCGTGCCGCATCCATTATGTATGCCGATAAGATTATCGTATTAGATGATGGAACTGTTGCGGGAACCGGCACCCATGAAGAATTGTTAAAGGATTGTAGCGTATATCAGGAAATCTATTATTCGCAGTTTAAGAGGACGGAAGGAGGACACTGATATGAAAAAGGAATCAAGACAGAAGGAAACCCTTGGAAGAATCCTTAAGTATATGAAAAAGTACTGGTTATTCTTAGGTTTGTCCATTGCATTAGCGGTGCTCAGTGTAATTTTAACCTTATACATTCCGATTCTTACCGGAGATGCCATTGATTATATCGTAGACAAAGGAAAAGTGGATTTTACTTATATTACACCGATCCTTAAGAAAATGGTGGTAGTCATTCTGATTACGGCAGTTGCCCAGTGGATTATGAATGTCTGCAACAATAAGATGACTTATAATATTGTCCGGGATATCCGTAAGGATGCTATCCGTAAAATAGAAATTCTTCCACTGAAATATTTAGATGCTCATTCCTATGGTGAAATAGTCAGCCGTGTAATTGCAGATGTAGACCAGTTCGCAGATGGACTTCTGATGGGTTTTACCCAGTTGTTTACCGGTGTGGTAACAATTATCGGAACTTTAGGTTTTATGTTGAGCGTCAATGTAAAGATTACGGCAGTGGTCGTATTTTTAACACCGTTGTCTTTTGTGGTAGCAGGATTTATTGCAAAGAAAACATTCTCCATGTTTAAGCTGCAGTCGGAGACAAGAGGAGAACAGACGGCTTTAATCGATGAAATGATTGGAAACCAGAAAATTGTCCAGGCATTTTCCCATGAAGATGAGGCGTTGGAAAGTTTTGATGAAATTAATGAAAGACTGGAAAAATATTCCCTTCGTGCCTTATTCTTTTCCAGCATTACCAATCCGAGTACCCGTTTTATCAATGCGTTAGTTTATGCAGGTGTTGGCGTGTTTGGCGCAGTTTCGGCTATCCATGGTGGAATCAGTGTTGGGCAGTTATCCTGTTTCTTAAGTTATGCAAATCAGTATACGAAGCCTTTTAATGAGATTTCCGGTGTCGTAACTGAGTTACAGAATGCACTGGCTTGTGCAGCAAGAGTATTTGAGCTGATTGATGAAGAGGCACAAGTACCGGATGCAGAAGATGCAGTGGTATTAGAGGAAGTAAAGGGAGATGTGGATTTAGAGCATGTTTACTTCTCTTATGAGCCGGGGCAGAAGCTGATTGAGGATTTTAATCTCCATGTCAATCCGGGTGAGCGTGTGGCAATTGTCGGACCGACCGGATGCGGTAAGACAACATTGATTAATCTTCTGATGCGGTTCTATGATGTCAACAGCGGAACCATCCGTGTCAGCGGCGTGCCGGTGAAAGATATGACAAGAAGCAGCCTGCGCAGCAGCTATGGTATGGTATTGCAGGAAACCTGGTTAAAGGAGGGAACCATTCGTGAGAACATCTGTATGGGAAAACCGGATGCTACCGATGAAGAAATCATGGAGGCAGCAAAAGCTTCCCATGCCCATAATTTTATCAAACGTCTGCCCAAGGGCTATGATACGGTAATAGCAGAGGACGGTGGCAATCTTTCCCAGGGACAGAAACAGCTTCTTTGCATTGCCAGAGTTATGCTTTGCCTGCCGCCAATGCTGATTTTGGATGAAGCAACTTCATCGATTGACACACGAACTGAGATGAAGATTCAGGAAGCTTTTGGCCGGATGATGAAGGGAAGAACTAGTTTTATCGTTGCCCATCGTCTGTCTACCATTGAAGAGGCAGACATTATTCTGGTTATGAAAGACGGACATATTATCGAACAGGGCAATCATGAAGAACTGCTTCAGAAGAATGGCTTCTATGCAGCCCTTTATAACAGCCAGTTCGCACAGTCATAGAATTGATTTATAGTGTTACATGTTGTAACAGCATTTCGTACGTTACCCCAAGTTCCGGATTAAAATTCCATGGAACGAGAGCTGCCTGGCAGCCGGGGTAACGTTTTTTGATGTCTAAAATGCATTCCATGGCGCCGATTACGGGAGAATCATTAAGGGAAGAAGTCCGTTCATTTCCAAAGAAAGCGTCTTTCCCGGTAGAAAGCAAAATGGTATCATTAACCCGTTTTACAATCTCATCGGTCTGGGAGGCAATATATTCCGTTACCCGTTCGTCCTGCCAGTGACAGGCTTCTGCAATGGTATCCCAGATCCACGCAGCCATATTATTAAGCTGGCTGTGAAGACCAAAAGCTACAGAATAATCAAAAGCATGGCTGCCATAGCGTATGACATGCTTTTTGGCTTTCTCATAAGTCTGATGTAGAAATGCCAGAGCCGTACTGACCGGAAGCTCCGTATCGATGGAAGTACCAAAAAGCTTTTTCTGCTCAAAGAGTGTATCACAGAAATTCTCGTAGTCACTGCCGTATAAACCGGTAAGATTGCATTCGTCAAGGTGAATGGTAGGATAAGTTTCCAGTTGATAGCGTTTAAGAGCCTGTTTCATGGCAGGAAGGTTATTATCAATTAAAGTAATCGATGAAAAGTGTCCGGCAAGGAGTGACAAGTCCCAGTCGTTACAGCAGCCAGCACCAAAGATAGCAAGAGTACTGTCAGCAGCAGTAGATGCAATCAGATAGTTGCTGATGGCATTGCGATACTCTGCCCAGTCTTCATAGGCGTGGGGCAGAAATTGTTTTTGCAAAAGGTCTTCGTAAAGTGACATGGGATACTCCTTTCGTTATGTGTATCAGAACGGTTGGTATAAATGTGGTTATTTTTGATGCTGAGAGGGAAAGAACATTTTCCAGGTAGCTGCAGCAGATATGGCTTTTCAACCACCACAACAGACCACATTTATACAAACTGGTTTGCTTCCTCATCATATTCGTAGTCGATGGCAGAAAGCTTGCTGCAGAGCTCATCTTTCGAAAGATTTAATGCAGAACAGAGTTCATTTAAGGTAGGGTAGAAGTCCCGAAGCTGCGTGTTGATGTAACTTAATAACATGACTGGGTCATTTGGTATATTCATGGTGTAATATCTCCTTTTATCATTGATTGCATAGGTGCTTGCGAAAGGGGGAGAGGATTTCCTGCAATAATATTACGCCGATTCACAGGGAAATTTCTCTTTCGATACAAAATACCACAATTCTAAAATGCATCTTTTGCTTGTTATTATTAAAACCGTCTTTCCAATGTTTGTCAGAATAGCAGCACGGTTCGTCGAAGTACAGATGCCTGATAAAGGCTGTTAGGGGCACTTGGAATTTCGTCTGGCAACAGGCAACGCTGGTACAGGGATGTACCAGCGAGGCACATTTGAACATGGATGTGAATTTGTGCCGGTTGCCAGACGAAAACAGCATTATACCGAAATTCCTAGTGCCCCTTGCAGGCATTATGTGGCATCTGCCCTCGACGGACAGTACTGCTATTCAGCCAAAGCAACCGGAAAGACAGTTTACAAACAAGCAAAAGACGCATTCTAAGAACTGTTGGCATTTTGTATCGGATAAAGAGAAATTTTCCTGTGAATCGCATAATATTTTTCGCAAAAACTTTCCCCATTCGCAAGCACCTATGGATTATTCGGGTATATGCCCAATTTTAGTCTAAAATTTATCGGCTGACAACCTGAAATTAATATAGAAAATGATTTACATTACTGATTTATCATGGTAGTATACTAAAGTGATAGAAAAAGAACTTAATAAAAAGATATTACAAAAAGATATTACAAAAAGAGGAGGAACTCTATTATGAAGAAGAAAATGTTGACTGTTTTACTGGCAGCTGCAATGACCGTGTCACTGGCTGGCTGTGGAAGTAAGGATGCAGATAAGAAAGACAATGCATCTGTCCAGAATACTGAAAATGCAAAGAGCGACAATGGTTCAGACCGAACCCAGTTTGTTGTAGGATTTGACGCAGAATTTCCACCATATGGTTATATGGATGAGGATGGAGATTATACCGGATTTGACCTTGAACTGGCACAGGAAGTATGCGACCGTAATGGATGGGAACTGGTAAAGAAACCAATTAACTGGGATTCAAAAGATATGGAATTAGAGTCAGGTTCCATTGACTGTATCTGGAACGGATTTACCATGAACGGAAGAGAAGATGATTATACATTCTCTGATCCATATGTAGACAACAGTATTGTTGTAGTTGTTGCAAAAGATTCGGATATTAATAAATTATCAGATCTGGCAGGAAAAGTAGTAGACGTCCAGGCTGATTCTTCAGGACTTGCAGCATTACAGGGAGATGATGCAACCGATGAAAATAAAGAGCTGACTGCATCTTTTGCTGAACTTCAGCAGGTAGCTGATTACAATACTGCATTTATGAACTTGGAGTCCGGTGCTGTAGATGCAGTAGTATTGGATATCGGAGTAGCAAAATACCAGATGTCATCAAGAGGAGATGCTTTCCGTATGTTGGATGAACAGGTATCCAGCGAGCAGTATGCAATCGGATTTAAAAAAGGTAATACAGAGTTAAAAGACCAGGTTCAGAAGACCTTGGATGAGATGGTAAAAGATGGAACATTTACTACTATCGTAAATAACTACACAGATTATAATTTACCAGAAATGGTTTGCTTAGGAGAATAGATATGTCATTTATTGCTGTAGCACAGCAGCTGGGTTCCGGTATGCTGGCATCACTTTCTATATTTGTATTAACATTGGTATTTTCACTGCCGTTAGGACTTTTAGTGGCATTTGGAAGAAAGTCACGGATTAAGCCGGTGCAGTGGCTTGTAAAATTATACATATCCATTATGCGTGGAACTCCGCTGATGCTTCAGCTTCTGGTGGTGTATTTCGGACCATATTACTTATTTGGAATCCGAATCTCCAAAGAGTATAGCTTTTATGCAACAATCATTGGTTTCTCCATTAATTATGCGGCATATTTCGCAGAGATTTACCGTGCAGGAATCGAGGGAATCCCGGTAGGACAGTATGAAGCAGCCAAAGTATTAGGATACTCTAAGGCACAGACCTTCTGTAAAATCATTTTCCCGCAGATGGTAAAACGTGTGGTGCCGCCGGTAACCAATGAAGTTATTACACTGGTAAAAGATACTTCCATGGCATTTGTACTGGCTTATGCAGAAATGTTTACCATTGCAAAACAGATTGCGGCCCGTGTCAGCAGCATCATGCCATTGTTTGTAGCAGGACTTTTCTACTACATCTTTAACTTTGTAGTGGCATTTATCATGGAACGAATTGAAAAGAAACTGAGTTATTATAAGTAAGGAGAGGAAAAGAATGAAGCTGTTAGAGATAAAGAATGTAAAGAAAAGCTTTGGGGCTGTAGATGTACTTCATGATATTTCACTCTCCGTGGAACAGGGTGAGGTTGTAGCAATTATCGGTCCTTCCGGTTCCGGTAAATCAACACTGCTGCGTTGTGCCACACTTCTTGAGACTATGGATGAAGGAGAACTGGTTTATCTCGGTGAGCATGCGGTGTCAACCGGTGCGGATGGAAAATCCCAGTATGTGGGAAACGCAGAATTAAAAAAGATTCAGGGATATTTCGGACTGGTATTTCAGAACTTTAATCTGTTTCCACATTATTCCGTGTTAAAGAATCTGATGGATGCACCGGTACATGTGCAGAAGCGGAATAAAGAAGAAGTAAAGAAAGAAGCAATGGAGCTTCTTGAAAAAATGGGGTTATCCGATAAGGCAGACTGCTATCCATGCCAGCTTTCTGGTGGACAGCAGCAGAGAGTTGCCATTGCAAGAGCGTTAGCACTTCATCCACAGATTTTATTCTTCGATGAGCCAACCTCCGCATTAGATCCGGAGCTTACCGGAGAAATCTTAAAAGTAATCCGTCAGCTGGCAAGTGAGCATATGACCATGGTAATTGTAACCCATGAGATGGCATTTGCCAGAGATGTGGCTGACCGTGTCATTTTTATGGATGGCGGTTATATTATTGAACAGGGTGACCCGAAGGAAGTAATCGAGCATCCGAAAGAAGAGAGAACAAAGCAGTTCCTGGCAAGATTTGCCCAGAATTAGGATTGGGTAAAGCCGGGATTGCATTATTTATAAAGTCTGCTATAATTCGTCATAGGTATTTGCTTCAACGACCAATAAATATGTATGAGAACAAGCATAGGAGAAGCTATGAAGATAATTATAGTGGGCTGTGGTAATGTAGGTGCAACACTTGCAGAACAGCTTAGTAAAGAAAAACATGATATTACAGTAATTGATACCAGACAGCAGGCTGTAGAGGCAGTGACCAATGTCTGTGATGTAATGGGAATTATTGGAAATGGTGCAAGTTTTAATGCACAGACAGATGCAGGGATTGCAGATGCAGACCTTATGATTGCAGTGACAGGTTCAGATGAACTGAATCTTTTATGCTGTCTGATCGCAAAAAAAGCAGGAGGCTGCCATACGATTGCAAGAGTCAGCAATCCTGTATACAGTAGAGAAATAGGTTTTATTAAAGAGGAATTAGGGTTGTCCATGATTATCAATCCACAGCTTGCAGCAGCACGCGAAATGGCGAGACTGCTGAAATTCCCTTCCGCGCTCAAAGTGGATTCATTTGCCAAGAGCCGGGTGGAATTAGTCAACTACCGGATTGAGGAGGACAACCCTCTTTGTAATATGCAGCTTAAGGATATGGGAAGCAGACTGCATTGTGACGTACTGATAGCAGTGGTTGAGCGTGGAGATGAAGTATATATTCCGGATGGTAATTTTGAGTTGAAAGCCAGGGATGAGATTTCTATTGTAGGGACACCGGCTAAAACCATTGAATTCTTTAAGAAACTGGGTGTGCCTACTTCTTCTGCGAGAGATGCACTGATTGTCGGTGGCGGAAGAACTTCTGTTTATCTTGCAAAGCAGCTTTTGGAAATGGGTATCCGTGTCAAAATTGTAGAGCGTGACGAAGAACGCTGCGAAGAATTAAATGAAATGGTTCCAAAGGCGATGATTATCTGTGGTGATGCAACAGATAAAGACCTTTTAATCGAAGAGGGATTGTTAGAGACAGAAGCCTTTGTGGCAACCACTAATTTTGATGAAGAGAATATCATGCTGGCATTGTTTGCAAAGAGTTTATCTTCTGCAAAACTGATTACTAAAGTTCATCGTATTTCTTATGATGATATTATTGACCAGTTAGATGTAGGAAGTATTATTTATCCGAAATTTATTACTTCCGAGAGTATTATCAAGTATGTACGTGCTATGAAAAACTCCATGGGAAGCAATATTGAGACATTGTACCGGCTGAATGATAACCGGGTAGAAGCACTGGAATTTTTAATTAAAGAGGGTTCTCCGGTGGTTGGAATTCCATTGCAGGATCTTCGCTTGAAACCTAAGATGCTGATTGGATGTATCACCCATAAAGGAAAAGTGACCATTCCAAAAGGACAGAGTGTAATTGAAGTGGGAGATACGGTAATTCTTGTTACCACGACGACAGGGTTACATGATATCCGGGATGCATTAAGGTAGGAGGCTTGTCATGAATTATTCCATGATTCGATACATATTAAGCAGTGTTATATGCTTCGTGGGAATCTTTCTTCTGCTTCCGGCAGCAACAGCAGGTATTTATCAGGAAAAGGAAGGCTTTTTATATCTGATTACCGGACTTGCCTGTATGCTGATTGGGTTTTGGGGCAGAAGAAGAAAACCGAAGAGCAGTGTATTTTATTCAAAAGAAGGATTTGCAGCAGTTGCATTAAGCTGGATAATCCTCAGCCTGATCGGCGCATTGCCAATGTATTTAACCGGAGAATTTCCATCTTATATTGATGCGTTATTTGAGACAATTTCCGGCTTTACGACAACAGGTTCAAGTATCTTAAGTGATGTAGAGACACTTTCACGTGGAACAGCTTTCTGGCGTTGCTTTACCCACTGGATCGGTGGTATGGGTGTGCTGGTATTTATTATGGCAGTCATGCCCCTTTCCGACAGCTCCAGTATGCATCTGATGCGTGCAGAAAGCCCGGGACCAGCTGTTGGAAAACTGGTTCCAAAGGTAAAGACTACTGCAATGATTCTCTATGGAATCTATGTAGTCTTTACGGTGATTGAGATTATTGCGCTGTTAATAGCAGGAATGCCACTCTTTGATTCCATGACATTGACCTTTGGTACCGTGGGAACCGGTGGATTTGGACTATTGAACAGTAGTATAGCATCTTATAGTACAGCGGTGCAGATTATCATTACGGTATTTATGATTATCTGTTCCATTAATTTTACTGTATATTATATGTTTTTGATTAAGCGGCCGAAGGAAGCACTGATGTGTGAGGAAATGCGTTACTATCTTTTGATAGTATTCGGTTCGGCACTGCTTATTGCATTTAATATCAGAGCCAGCTTTGCTTCTTTTGGAAAAGCATTCCAGCAGGCAATCTTTCAGGTGGCATCTGTTATCAGTACTACAGGATTTGCCACGGCAGATTTTAATCTCTGGCCGGAATTTTCAAGAATGATTCTGGTGCTTTTAATGTTTGTCGGAGCCTGTGCCGGAAGTACCGGCGGTGGATTTAAGGTTTCCCGTCTCATTATTATGGTAAAATCTGTCCGCAATGAAATTATGTCTGTGACCCATCCAAGAAGTGTGCAGAAGGTACATATGGACGGAAGACGAATACCGGATAATGTGGTAAAGACTGTGTTATGCTATCTGGCAGGCTATGTTGTTATTCTTATCGTATCAGTGTTGTTAATCAGTCTTGATAATTTTGATATGACAACGAACTTTACAGCAGTTATGGCAACCTTTAATAATGTCGGACCGGGACTTAACAGGGTAGGACCGACCGGTAACTTTGGTGGGTTCAGTGTTTTATCCAAGCTGGTATTGATGTTTGACATGCTGGTTGGTCGATTGGAATTATACCCGATGTTAGTGATTTTTGCACCGGGTTTATGGCGGATTCATCCTCACCGCCATGTTGGCAAAGTTCAGTAAATCTTAATAAATAATAAGGAATCCCTCCTTTGTCTGTATGCTATAATGTGTTTGGAATAGCAGACAGGCAGGGAGGGATTTTTATGAAAAACCATATTCTTGTGGTGGATGATGAGAAGGAGATTGCGGACTTAGTAGAGATATATCTGGTAAGTGAGAAGTTTGACGTAATCAAGTGTTACGATGGAGATACAGCATTAGATGCAATAGAGCATGAGAAAATTGACCTTGCAATTTTGGATATTATGCTGCCGGGGATTAGTGGACTGGAGCTGTGCCGCCGGATTCGAAAAAAAGAGAATTATCCGGTTATTATGTTAACTGCAAAAGATTCCGAAGTGGATAAAGTAACCGGACTTACCATAGGAGCAGATGATTATGTGACAAAACCGTTTCTTCCGCTGGAACTGGTTGCAAGAGTGAAGGCACAGTTACGCCGTTATGAGCGCTATGGAGCAAGGACGGACCAGCCGGCAGAGAATATGTCTTTCGACGGTAATATAATAGAAAATACAACTGCAAATGGTTCATATGATGCGGCAGATGGAACTTATGCATCAAATCATGCAGGAACGGAATCGGATGATACTATTATATGCCGTGGAATTTTGTTAAAGAAATGTGCACATGAATGCTATCTGGATGGAGATGAGATTTCACTTACACCGACAGAATTTACGATTTTGCAGGCGTTGTGTGAAGCAAAAGGCAGGGTACTCAGTGCGGAAGAGCTGTTTCATATTATCTGGAAAGACGAATATTATAGCAAAAGCAACAATACCATAACCGTTCACATCCGGCATCTGCGGGAGAAACTTAAGGATACCGGTGAACGTCCAAAATACATTAAGACAGTATGGGGAGTGGGATATAAGATTGAAGGATGACAATAATAAGAAAAAACTGGATTTTGCACCGGTAAGACGAAAAATATTTTCCCGGATTGTATTACTGATGGCAGGAGCTTTCTTTGGCATCTGGTTTCTCTACCAGTATGTGCTGCAGGGCAGATTTGCGGATGGAATTGTAAGGTTTCTTTATGATTTTACCAGCATGACTTATGAAGATGCGAGAGATTTCTATTGGCATAATATCGGAAATCACTTCGAACTGATTTTCTTTGGGGCAATTGCACTGGTATTCTGTCTGATGTTTTATTTCTTTTTAAATTCATTTACAAAATATTTTCAGGAAATCGATGACGGAATCAATGCATTGGTGCATCATGATGGCAGACAGATCCGCATGTCGAAGGAAATGGCTGCCATGGAAGAAAAGTTAAACAGCGTGAATGCAACTTTAAACCGGCAGCTTTATGATATTCAGATGGCAGAGAAGAAGAAGGATGAGCTGGTATTGTATCTTGCCCACGATATCCGGACACCGCTTACCTCTGTGATTGGGTATCTGAAATTATTAGAGGAGATGCCGGATATTTCAAAAGAGCAGCAGGATAAATTTATCCATGTCACTCTGGACAAAGCACTGAGACTGGAAGTTCTGGTGAATGAATTTTTTGACATTACCCGTTTTAACCGGCAGGATATTGAACTGGCAACGACAGAGATAGACCTTTATTGTATGCTGATGCAGCTGTCGGATGAAGTCTACCCGCTTCTTGCACCGGAACATAAGAAAGTGGAAATACGGGCTGATGAAAACTGCAAAGTATATGGGGATGCAGATAAGCTGGCGCGGATTTTCAATAACATATTAAAAAATGCCATTGCCTACAGCAACCCGGACAGTACCATTGTTATTTCCGCATGGGAGGAGCCACCGGGAACCGTTATCCTGTTCAGTAATCAGGGGCAGACCATATCACCGGAAGAACAGCAGCGTATTTTTGACAAATTCTATCGGCGGGATGAAGCGAGACAGACCAACAGCGGAGGAGCGGGTCTGGGACTTGCCATCGCAAAAGAACTGGTGGATCTGCATGGAGGAACCATCCGTGTAATGAGTGAAAACGGCCGGACAACATTTAAGGTCTGCCTGCCGAGACGAAAAATGCCGACAGCTTAGAAACGCCGGTTGTATTTTTATGCGTATTATTTTATAATATTCGTTATGAGTAAAGAAGAAAAAAAGCTAAGACAACAAAATAAAGAGAAGATAAAGCAGGAGAAAGCCGCTGCCAAAGCAGAAAGCAAGCAGGAGAAGCAGGCGGTCAAAGAGCAGAGCCGGCATGAAAAAGCCGCTTCAAAGGAACTAGAAAAGCAGGAGAAGCAGCAGCGGAAAGCAGAAGATAATAAGCGTCGTCATACCGATATCAAATGGGACCGGCTGGATAATACGGCACATCTTTTTCCGGTCATTGCAGGAGAAGCAATGAGCAATGTGTACCGGATTGCAGTTACCTTAAAGGAAGAGGTGCAGCCGGAGTATCTGCAGCAGGCACTGGATATCGTACTTCCAAAATTTCCGGGCTTTAACTTAAGACTGCGTCAGGGGATTTTCTGGTATTATTTTGAAGAAAATGGCAAGAGTGCTCCAAGAGTACAGGAAGAAAGACATTTTCCATGCCGTTTTATCAGACAGAATAAGAACCACAGCTATCTTTTCCGGGTAACTTATTATAAATGCCGGATTAACCTTGAGGTTTTTCATGTACTGACAGATGGCATGGGCGGAATCAATTTCTTAAAGGAGCTGACCTATCAGTATTTAAGACTGGTGCATCCGGAACTGAAGGAGAAGCTGGGAGATAAGTTAAGCAGCGACACATCCATGAACCGTGAGGACAGCTTCCTTAAAAATTACAAGCACAGCTATGCCAAGGGATATAAGACAAAGAAAGCATATCTTATCAAAGGGGAAAAATTACGAACCGATGAATTTGGAGTGATTCATGGATTTGTAAAGATTCCGGCATTGAAAGAGGTATGTCATAAATATGGTGTCAGCATCAATGAGTATCTGGTTGCGGCATTTGCTTACAGCGTATATCGGGAATATCTGCATGGCATGCCGGACAAACGTCCGATTCGTGTAGCGGTTCCGGTGAATTTAAGACCATATTTTAATTCCATTACCACCAAGAACTTTTTTACGGTAGTATCTGCAGAGTTTGAACCGGTGGAGGATTCCTATACGTTTGAAGAAGTATTGAAGATTACTACAGAGAGTCTTCATCAACAGATTAATAAAGAGCATTTAGAGGAACTGTTTTCCTATAATGTTTCCAATGAAAAATTGTTGGTTGCAAGAGCAGTACCGCTGTTTTTGAAAAATATTGCCATGCGTTATGTGTATACATCGGCAGCACTGGCAAATACATCAACCGTAACCAACATTGGAAATGTGAAAGTGGAAGAGGATTACCAGCCATATATCAAGATGTTTTATGCATTCCTTGCCATGTCAAAGGGACAGAATATCAAGGGAACGATTTGTTCCTATCAGGATACGCTGGCATTTACCTTTAGTTCTGTTTTAAAAGATACATCCCTGCAGCGTGGATTTTTCCGGAAACTGTCAGAGGATGGTCTGAATGTGGAAATAGAAAGTAATGGTGTGTATTATGAGTAAATGTAAGAACTGTAATGTGGAAATCTTAGATGACAGCCAGATCTGTCCGCTGTGCCACAGTGTATTAGAAGAGGGAGAAGAAGGACGCAATACCTATCCGGATGCATGGATTCCCACCAGAAGATTAAAATTTGTGACAAATATTATATTCTTTCTGGTGTTATTAGGCAGTGTGGCAGTAGGCTATCTCAATTATATCTGGTATCAGGGAAAACTCTGGAGCCTGATTGCAATTGCAGGACTTTGGTATCTGTTCCTGATTTTCCGGCTGGATATTTTAAGCAATAATGGATATCGGACGAAAATTATAGCAACCACATTATCCGGAATTTTATATGTGATTCTGATTGACTGGATAGTGGGATTCCATGGCTGGTCGGTTAATTATGTGCTTCCGGCAGGCATTATGCTGTTAGATGCAGGTATTGTTCTGCTCATGATTATCAATTCCAGAAACTGGCAGAGTTATCTGATGTTCCAGTTGTTTGGAATTGTATGCAGCCTGATACCGCTGCTTTTGATAGCACTTCACATCGTGACCCATCCGGGTTTAAGTGAACTGGCATTTGGAATATCGGTATTTTTATTCCTCGGAACGCTGATTATCGGTGACCGCAGAGCCAGACTAGAGTTAAAGAGAAGATTTCATGTAAGGTGATTATGGAAGAAAGTAAGACGAGTGTACAGGGCAGAGTCATCCGTGACCTAATTGCCCGTTTTGCAAGTGATAACTTGATAGGAAGAAAATTAAAGACCGGAGAGCTTCGTAAGAAAATGGTGGAACCGGCGTGGAAATGCCCGGACTGTTTTCTGATGCAGAAAATTAAGATGCCACAGTTTGAAATGGAGCTTTTAACCTCCATGCAGAATCCGAGGGAAGATAAAGTAGTTCTGCAGCTGCATGGTGGCGGGTATATTGGAAAAATGCGAAATGCCTACCGCACCTTTGCCGGACTTTACAGCGAGGTGGGAAGAGGAATCAGTGTGCTGACCATCGATTACCGCGTGGCACCGGAGCATCCTTTCCCGGCAGCATTGGAAGATACGGTGGAAGCCTATGAATGGCTGCTAAGCTGTGGATTTAAGCCGGAACAGATTATTGTGGCAGGTGATTCTGCCGGAGGTGGACTGGCATTGGCACTTTGCATGTACTTAAAGGATCATGGAAAAGCACTTCCCTGCGGACTGATTGCTATGTCTCCCTGGACAGATCTGACTGCCAGTGGTGAATCCTATGATACGAATTATGAGCGGGACCCTTTATTTGGAAATACAAGAGACAGTCTCATTTATAATAAGGATTATGTAGGAGACGCAGACGAAACGAATCCTTATATTTCACCGTTGTTTGGTGACTTCACAGGATTTCCGCCAATGCTGATTCAGGTAGGTTCTTATGAGATGCTTTTAAGTGATTCCACATCCGTAGCAGAAAAAGCAAAGAAGCAGGGCGTAAAAGTCCGATTAAGCATTTACGAAGGAATGTTTCATGTATTCCAGATGGCAATGCTTATGATGCCGGAATCCAAGCGGGCATGGGCTGAAGTCGGTAAATTCATTGAGATGATTTCGGAATAAAAATCCGCTGTATCGGAAAAGACTGATTAAAATGTCTCAACCGGGACAGCGGATTTGGTATATGCAGGTAACTAACGTTTGTTAGTCAGGTGTGACACGTTCATATAATTTGGCAGCCCATTTTCATAGGAAATGGAAGTCTCGCCCTGAATCAGTGGGAGAAGATATGCTACCATTTCTTCGGTAACGTCATTTCCACGCTCGTTAATCCATGCTCTTGGAACGGATTTTGCTTCGTTCGCAATATTTTTGATTTCTGCATAACCGTATTCGATGGTATATGGTGCATTGGAAGTACGGTTCATGGTTACCATAGAAGCGGTAATACCCTGTTTTGCAAAAGCAACAGCATGTTCACCGGAAGCAACTGCTTCATTTAAATCGGTGGCAGAAGAAAGGTGGGCAGCGCAACGTTGTAATACATTTACTTCTACAGAACGGACTTTTACGTTGATATTGTCTTTAATCAGATATTCTAGCGCTTTACCGGCACCGCTTAACTGGCTGTGACCGAAGGTATCTTCCTTGCTTTCTCCGGCACAGATATAATTGCCTTCTGCATCATGAATTCCTTCAGATACCGCAATGATAATATTGTTGTGTTCCTCTAAGAGAGCACGCACATCCGTTAAGAACTCATCTTTATCAAAATTGCATTCCGGAAGATAAATAAGATGCGGTGCATCGCTGTATTCGTTTCTGGCAAGGGCGGAAGCGGCGGTCAGCCAGCCGGCATCGCGTCCCATAATTTCTACGATTGTTACACTCTTTACGGCATAGATAAATGTATCATGTGCAATTTCAAGTAAAGAAGACGCAATATATTTGGCTGCAGAGCCAAATCCCGGAGTGTGGTCTGTTACCATCAGGTCATTATCGATGGTCTTTGGAATACCAATAATGCGTACATTGCTTCCGATACGCTCGGCATATTCGGAAAGCTTTAATACGGTATCCATGGAATCATTTCCGCCGATATAGAAGAATGCACCGATATTCAGCTTTTCAAACTGCTTGAAAATATAGTTATAAGAAGAATCATCATCCATAAAATCCGGCAGCTTAAAACGGCAGGAACCAAGGTACATTGCCGGTGTGTGAATCAGACGCTCTAATGCATTATCGTCTGCTTCCATAATTTCGGAAAGGTTAAGATAATGTTCATTTAAAATACCTAAGATTCCATTTACGGAACCGTAAACAGTGCCATAGCAGCCGGCAGCACCTTTAATGACACCGGCAAGGCTTGCATTTATTGCAACGGTTGGTCCGCCGGACTGGGCAACCATGCAGTTTTGAATCGATGTATTCATAGTCAGACTCCTTTGTGATTTCAAAGATTTGTGTTAGGATATATAAGAAAGTTATAGTTACGATAAGAAAATATCCTACAAGAATAACTATATATGATAGAATCGGAAAAGGCAAGACTAATCCGGCGGGAGTGGGAAGAACCGGAAAAGAAAATAGAGGAAAGGCAAAAGAGATGGAAAATTGTATGCTCTGCCCAAGAGAATGTGGGGTAAATCGTAAAAAAGGTGAAATGGGAGTCTGCGGTCAGACAGCAGCTATAAAGGCTGCAAGAGCGGCACTTCATATGTGGGAAGAACCGTGCATTTCCGGGCAGAATGGCTCCGGAACGGTATTTTTCAGCGGCTGTAATTTAGGCTGTATCTTCTGCCAGAATCACAATATTGCCACAGGAAAAGCTGGAATTGAAATAAGTATAGAGCGGCTGGCAGAAATTTTCCTGGAATTGCAGGAAAAGGGTGCAAATAATATCAATCTGGTAACGGCAGGACATTTTGTACCACAGGTGGTTGGGGCACTGAAGATGGCAAAGCAGCAGGGACTTTATCTTCCGGTTGTTTATAATACCAGCTCCTATGAAAAGGTGGAAACACTTCGCCTGTTAGAGGGTTATGTGGATATTTATCTTCCTGATTTAAAATATGTTGACAGCGCAATCAGCAACAGGTATTCCCATGCAGCGGACTATTTTACTTGTGCCAGTGCAGCGATTGCAGAAATGGTGCGGCAGGTAGGCGAGCCGGAATTTGTTTTCGAACGGGCAGCAGGCAAAGAAGGCAGCAGTGCAGAATTTCTGGCAGATGAGAAAAAGAAAATTTCGGAACAGCAGAATAATATGATATTTGACGCAGTAGAATATCAGGAACGCAGCGAAGCCGGGGAGTTTCTTCTGATGAGAAAAGGCGTCATTGTGCGCCATCTTGTTATGCCGGACTGTGTGGAAGATTCCAAGCGTGTGATATCTTATCTTCTTAAGACCTATGGCGGTCAGATTTTTATCAGCATTATGAATCAGTATACGCCGCTGCCACAGTGCAGGGAGTATCCGGAATTAAGCCGCCGGGTAACGGAAGCGGAATATGATGCGGTGGTGGATTATGCGATTGAACTTGGCATTGAAAATGGCTTCATCCAGGAAGGAGATGTGGCAGAGGAGAGCTTTATCCCGGAGTTTGATGGAGAAGGGATTGTACGGAAAGATGTAGATAGATAATTGCAATAATAAAAAGAAATAGCATCCCACTCGTCCAAAGTAGATGCTATTTCAAAAATAGTTTTCACTGAGGGCAAATCGGAGCATATCCGATTACCTTTCTAAGTGGAGTATATATGAAAATATTTGCAATTTCAAGCAAACTTTTTGACTTGCTCTATGGTAATTTGATAGGTTCTAATTTTAATCTGAGATATTTCATTTCGTCATTAATTAATTTGACTGTTTCTACTGCATTTTCATTTTTTGCAGCTTTCAGGATACGCTCAAGTCTTTGAAATTCATCTATTAACATTCCAGTATATTGTTTATCTGTTAACATAGATTCTTCATTCATTTTAACACCTTCTTCCATAAAAATATTATATCATAGTTAAATAGAGCGTAGCAACTTGGAATTTACTATTGATATATGGTTTGTCCTTCCTTTTTTACTGCTTTATAGTAAAAAATGGAATAAAAAGAATTAATTCAAGTTCAATTGATGAAAATGCGTATTAAACACACATAAAAATATTTGCAAATACACAAAAAATGTGTATAATATAATTGAAAGGGGGATACTATTTGAAGAATAGGGAATTAGTAAAGAAACTGGAAGCAGCAGGCTTTTCGTTGGAAAGACATGGTAGTAATCATGATATATATACAAGAGGTTTAGACGAAGAACAGATTCCAAGACACAAAGAAATTAATGAAAGATTAGCAAAGGCAATTATAAGGAAATGGGGATTATAAGAATTCCCATTTCTTATATGATAATTATAAATGATATGATGAGATTAAGAATGGAGGTTGTTTTGTATGAGACAGGTATATCCAGTAATTTTTACACCACTGAATGATAAAAAAGATACTGTATTAATAGAGGTGCCGGATTGGGAAATATTAACTGAGGGGTATGGAATGGCTGATGCAGTGAAAATGGCAAGGGATGCAATCGGTCTAAAAGGAATAACCTATGAAGATAAAGAAAAAAAGTTTCCAGAGGCAAGTTCTATAAATGAAATTGATACTTCTAAGGGTACTTTTGCAGAAGATGGAGAGGGCTATGTATCATTTGTTGATATTGATTTTACAGAGTATCGAAGGAGAGTAGATAATAAAACAGTAAGAAGAAATGTAACATTGCCAAATTGGTTAAATCAGGAAGCAGAAAAAGCACATATAAATGTTTCCAGAGTGTTACAGGAAGCACTTATGTTAAAATTAAATGTTTCAAGATAAAAGTAATCTAAATGATAAAAAATCTTGACATCTCCCGCAAAAGTTCTATAATACATTTTCGGTAATGCGAGGATGTAGAAAGATGAATAAAGAAAGAGACTATTTTTTTGATAATTTAAAAGCGGTATTGATATTCTTAGTTGTGCTTGGACATTTCCTGCTTCCAATCCGTGGAGACAATCCACTGGTGGTAGTGAAACGGCTCATCTATGTATTTCATATGCCGCTTTTTGTATTTATCTCCGGCTATTTTGCCAAGAAAATTTATAAAAATGGACAATATAATTTTAAGAAAATATTGTATCTGCTGAAAGCATATGTTGTGTTCGTTGTGGCAATTCAGATAGTATATGCCATTGCGGGATTTGAAAAATTTACGGAGATAGATTTCTTTTCCCAAAGTGGTGCACCGTGGTATTTATTTGCAATGATTGTATGGTATCTGACGATACCACTTGTCCGTAAATGTAAAGCGGTGCCGGTTCTTTTGCTTACGGTAGTGCTGGCATTAACAGCTGGCTATTTTAAAAATGTGGGGGACTTTTTATGTCTGTCACGAATTCTGGTATTTGGACCGTTTTTCTATCTGGGCTATTTTCTGGAGCAGAAGACACTGGAAAAAGCATTGCAGCCAAAGCTTCAGAGACTGGTGGTTCCATGCGCGGAGGCAATCTGTATCTTTATTCTGGCATATGGAGCAAGGTTGAAAGATTCCCTGGGAATGGTATATGAAAATATATCCTATTATGAACTGGAAGAAGTGTGGAAAGGACCGATGGTCCGCCTTTCCCTGATGATTGCAGCATTTCTTATTTCCTGGGCAATTATGTTTTTCATTCCGAGAGGAAAGACAAGGTTGTCAGTAATCGGACAGAATACCATGCCGGTATATATGCTGCACCGGATTTTACGGGATATTCTGATGTTTGCCGGAATCTATGATTATCTGGGTGACTGGGGCTGGATAGCATTTTTTATCCTGTTGGGATTAAGTGCTGGAATCGTATATGTGTTAAATAATTCACATGTTGTTAATCAGGTCAACCGGATACTGGCATTACATACGCCACAGTTGATCAGAAACTTAAAAAGGCAACGGGCACGTTAGTCTGGATGGAAGAGATTGATACCATTGGAATGATAAAGAGAGGTGGTCGTATGTCAGAAAATAGAAAAATTCGTGTTTTTTATCAGTTTAACGGATATGTCCAGGGTGTGGGATTCCGCTATCGCATGTCGCATCTGGCGGGGCATTTTGGTGTGACTGGCTGGGTGCGCAATGAATATGACGGCTCGGTACAGGCAGAATTGCAGGGACTGCCGGAAGAAATTGATATGATAATTCAAAGACTCTGCCAGGACCGTTACATCGAAATCCGCAGCATGGACAGAAAAGAACTTCCACTGGATGAGACGGAACGGGGTTTCCATGTAAAATATTAAAATGCAAAAAGCAGCTTCTGGCATACTTTGTCAGGAGCTTTTTTACTTTACAGGAAATTGCTTTCCTGTAAAGTAAAAAAGCTCTGCGAGGATGCGCACTGCGGCGTATAAGGTAGATGTCGCAAGCGACCGCCGCAGGCGCGAGAATGTGCCAAGGCACATTCTTTGTTCAGAAAAGTTGCAAAAAATAGCAAGAAATAGTAAACTGTGGGATATGCGAGTATACTACTATGAAAATGAATTAGAGGATGAATTCAATGCATTTGACAGCTTTGCCATCCAGCTTGCCTTCGAACAGGCTAAATTGAAAAAGAAAAAGATGTACCGTGTAATCCGGGAAGGCAATTATAACGGATTTCCGGGATTTTACGGAGTGTTAATGCGCCATTGCAACACACTGCCGTTAAGCTCTAATTTTAAGACCATGGAGAAATTCATTGCTGCCGTAGACAGGGTATTAGAGAAAAATCAGTTTGTACTTGTCTATCCGGAGCAGGGAATGTGGTGGAATTACCGGAAACCAAGACCGCTGCAGAAGGGCGCATTTACCTTCGCTGCCAGAAATAATAAGCCGGTACTTCCCGTATTTATTACCATGGAAGACAGTGATGTTTTAGATGATGACGGATTCTATGTGCAGGAATATACGGCGCATTTCTGTGAACCGATTTATCCGGATCCGAATAAAAAGCGTGCACAGAATTCCTGTGAGATGCGGGATAAGAATTATGAAGCGTGGAAAGCTGTTTACGAGCAGACCTATGGAGAGAAACTGACCTATAGTTGTGATGAGGAACAGCCGATTAAAGAGAAGAAAGCACTCTAATAAAAGTTGCAGGAAATGTAATATGTATTGAGAAAGGGTAAAGGGATAAATTATGAATAATCAGTGGAACCAGATGCCATCAAACATGCCGCCACAGCAGAGACCGCCGATGCCACCGAATATGCCGCCACGACAGGGAAAAATGCCACGGCCGGAGCTTTCTCCGGAAGATAAGAAACAGGCAGACAAATTATGTATTATTTCCATGATTTTGATGTTTGCACCGATGGTAGTAATTTTTCTAAAGAATATTATTCTGGGACTGTTGTTTGATGCAGGAAAAGAAGAATTTTATTATAATATCGCAAGCAGCTATGTATTAGGTTCAATTCTGACTTTTCTTATGGCTGGCTGTGGAATTGCAGCACTGGTACTTATGATTTTGGTCCGTGTAAAATATCCGCAGAGTGTATTTGGTAAAGTGCTGATGTGGCTTTATATTGCACTTGCCATTCTTGTAGTAGTATTTATAGCAGTAACAATTATTGCCTGTGGGCTGGCATTCATAAGCTGTGTCCGAAACTGTCCGGGCTGATGAGGCAGGAAAATAAATGATAGATATTACGATTTTGCACTGGAGAATTTCGCCGTATTTTATCTGTTTTCTCTTAAGCTTTGTACTGGCATATCTTTATGTCACATGGTATTTGAAAAAAGCAGGAGTAAAGGGCAGTCATATCTTTTATTCAGAGCTTTTGAATACAGTTCTGGCATTATATTTTGGAGCATTTTATACCTTTATTGTGCAGCTGGCAGAACAGGGTAAAGTAGAAACATTTGGTTTTTCCAGTCTTGGCGGTATGGCGGGCATCCTGCTCGGTGTGTGGATTTTTGCAAAAATCAGTAAGGAACATAAGATAGAGCTATGGACTGCATATGTGCTGGCATTGGGACTGATGTATGCGGTTTCAAAGCTCGGCTGCTTTTTTGCAGGCTGTTGTGTTGGCATGAGATATCAGGGACCTGGCAGTATCCGCTATCTTGATAATGGAGCAGCGGGGGAATACCTTTTTCCGGTCCAGCTGGCAGAGACGATCTTATTTCTGCTGGCGTTTTTGTTGCTTCACAGGATGGCAGAACGAAAAAGGAATGGTATAATTCCAAAGAGTCTGTTGCTGTATGCGATATTAAAATTCGTACTGGATTATCTGAGGTATTATGAAGACAGAAAGATTTTCAGTGCGAACCAGTGGGGATGTCTGCTGGTAGCTGTAAGCGTATTGCTCTATGAGGCAGTACGGCAAATTAAACAAAGAGCGAATAATAAAGTAATATAACGGATATGAGAAAAGAGTTTTGTGGGTGTTGTGCCGGCAGAACTCTTTTGCATTGTTATGCATCCAAAGAAGCTGCAGGACAGGTTATGGTGGTTATCAAGCGTTATATTTATTGTAAAAGGCTGGATTCGGAACAAAGTATTTAGAAAAAATCGAAAAATAAGTTTACATAATATATGTACAAAATATGGGACACATCCTGTTGTAACATAATCTTATCAGAGACCTAAAATGAAAAATTAAACCTGTACTT